>Ga0081535_100144_pt1 | contig 66375 bp, 69 predicted proteins | sample HotLakmasection3_FD_71020 | JGI IMG/M metagenome (GOLD analysis project Ga0081535, IMG submission 71020) | Hypersaline microbial mat communities from Hot Lake, Washington, USA - Section #3 (SPADES assembly) (version 2) | ecosystem: Environmental > Aquatic > Non-marine Saline and Alkaline >... | reverse complement strand
GGAGAAGCAGGTGGTGGGCAGCGGGTCGGCCTCGACCAGTGTCACCTGCAGGTCCGGCGCATCCCGCTTGAGGAAGCGCGCCATGGTGGTCCCGCCGGGTCCGCCGCCGACGATGACGACCCGGGCCGCCGCCGCACGCAGCGGCAAGGGTGCTGCGATGCTGCCGGCTGCCACCGCCAGACCGCCGAGGCCGAGCGCTCGATTGAACCGCCGCCGCTTGATGCGCATAACCGTCTGTCCTCCCGGACCCCTGCCAGCCTCGAGCCTGAAGCGCTCGGCACCGACAGTCGCCGCGAGTCCCTATTCCTGCGCGTAATAGGCAGCCAGGGCCGCGATCTGCTCGGCATCGAGCGATCGGGCGATCATCCGCATCGTCGAATGATCGCGTTGCCCCTCACTATACGCCTTCAGCGCCGAAATGAAATAGTCCATGGGCAATCCGGCAATCGGCGGAATTCCCTCAGATTCACTGTTATTTTGATGGCAGGAGCTGCAATCCTGCGCCAGATAGGCGCCGTACTCGATGTCGGCCGCAGCGGCGGGCGCCTTCACGACGAGTGCGAACGCCAAGAGTCCGAGGCCCGAGAGCCATCGGCTGTTCACGGCGTCGTCCGTCTCGAGGGCAGAGCCGCCGCTGGACGGCCGACAACGAGGACGGCGCGGCATCGGCGCCGCAGAAGCGCCGATGCTACGCGGTTCGGCTCAGTCGGTGGCTTCCTCGGCCTCGTCACCGGCCTCCTCGACGGCCTCCTCGCCCTCGTCGACGGCCTCGTCGACAGCCTCACCGGCCTCGCCGCCGGCCTCCTCGGCAGGACCGGGATCGTCGCACGCCACGAGGCCGACACTGCCGACAGCGAGCAAGAGGGCGAGCGTAAGAGCGCGCAAGGCGCGCCAGTTGGGATCGAAGAGCATGGTAATCCTCCGTTGGTGAGCGTGTATAGACGCTCCGACCCCGGCAAAGGTTCCGCGAAGTCCGACAGCAGACCTTGGATTCGATCCAAATGTTCCCGTCCCGGATGATCAGCCGACCGCGATGCTCGCCGAATCGCGCCATTCGTGGCCGGCCTCGTCCTGCCAGACCACCTCGAGCGTGCCGGGCTCGTCCACCCGCAGTGTGAACGCCTGGTACGGATTGGCGGCGATGCCCGAGCCCCAATGCGCGCGGAACACCTCCTCGCCGTTGAAGGTGGCGAACATGGTGGTGATGATCAGCCGCGGGATCGGGTTGCCCTCGCCGTCGGTGCGATGCCCGCTCTCCATCGGATGCGAGATCAGCGTCCTGATCTCGACCACCTCGCCGGCGGCAGCCGTAGCAGGCACGCGAAGCCGCGGGCGGACGTTCTCGACATAGCTCATGCCTGTTTCCCTCAGACCGACCCGCAACCGCCGACGGTGACCCGAACCTCGCGGCGGGCCTGACGCAGCGTGCCGTCAGCGAATTCGGCGACAACGACGATGTCCTGGCTCTCCGAGAGGCGAATCCGATTGCTCACGAAGGCCTCGCCCGAGTGTCGCGTCAGGTGAAAGCTCGCGATCTCGGCCACCGGGTTGCGGGTCGAGAGCAGGACGATCCGCCGGACATGGTCGGCCTCGGTCATCGGGCTTTCGACCCGGATCGAGACCGCCACCATGTTGCCGTCCTCGGCGACCTCGGGGGCATCGATGGCGATCCCGCCGGGCAGCGGCTCGCGGCCGTCGAGCACGCGCGCCAGTGCCTCGAGATACTGTGCCGTGGCGGCCTCGGCGTGACGGCCGGGCACCAATCCCGTGGCAAAGGCGGCCGAACCCAACGCGGCGGCCAAGGCATGTCGACGATCGAGATGAATGGCCATGGTCGGCGTCTCCAAGCTCGCCATATGTCGCGCACGCCGAATGTCGCGCGACATTCGGCGTGCGCGGGAAGTGGCCGCAGCGCCGACCAGCGTCAAGGCCGGGACTGGCCACGACCCCGTGAGCGGGCTAGTTCCCGGCCTGTCATGCTGCACAGCGAACGATTCCAGAGCCTGAACGAAACCCCCGAGCGGTCGGAGGGTCGCTACGTGCTGTATTGGCTGCAGCAGGCACAACGCGTGGCCACCAACCACGCCCTCGCCTACGCGCTGGAGCTCGCCAACGAGCGCGGGCTGCCGCTGGTGGTCGGCTTCGGGCTGATGGACGACTACCCCGAGGCCGATCTGCGCCACTACGCCTTCATGCTCGAAGGCCTGGCCGAGGTCGCCCGCGATCTCGAAGAACGGCGGATCCGCTTCGTCATGCGCCACGGCAGCCCCGACCGGGTCGCTGTCGAGCTCGCCCGCGACGCCGCGGTCGTCGTCTGCGATCGCGGCTATCTCCGCCACCAACGGGCTTGGCGCGAGCACGTCGCCGAGCACGCCGGCTGCCGGGTGGTCCAGGTGGAGAGCGACGTCGTGGTCCCGGTCGAGGTGGCGAGCGACAAGGCGGAGTTCGGGGCGCGGACGATCCGGCCGAAGATCGAGCGCCAGTTGGCAAAGTTCCTGGTCGGCGTGGCGTTGCCCGACGCTTCGACGTCGTCGCTGGACCTCGACCTCGAGCGCGACTTCGATCCTGCGGACATCGACGGCACGCTCGCGAAGCTGAAGCTCGACGACACGGTCGGCCGGGTCGAGCGGTTCAAAGGTGGTGCGAGCGAAGCGCGCCAGCGCCTCGAGCGCTTCATCGCGGAGAAGCTCGACGGCTACGCCGACGGCCGCAACGAGCCGGTCGCCCGGCAATGCTCCGAGCTCAGCCCGTATCTCCATTTCGGCCAGATCTCGCCCCTGGACATGGCCCTCGCCGCCGAGGACGCCGAAGGGGTGGGCCGAGAGGATCGTGCCTCGTTCCTCGAGGAGCTGATCGTCCGCCGCGAGCTCGCCATGAACTTCGTCGCGTTCACCGACGACTACGACAGCTTTGCCGTGCTGCCCGACTGGGCGAAAAAGACCATGGCCGAACACGCGGGCGACGCGCGCGAGCACGTCTACGGCGAACACGAGCTCGAGGCCGGCGAGACCCACGACGCGTACTGGAACGCCGCGATGCGCGAGATGCGCGTCTCGGGCTACATGCACAACTACATGCGCATGTACTGGGGCAAGAAGATCATCGAGTGGTCGAAGAGCCACGAGGCGGCCTTCACCACCACGCTCCGCCTCAACAATCGCTGGTTCCTCGACGGCCGCGACCCGTCGTCCTTCGCCAATGTCGGCTGGCTGTTCGGCCTGCACGACCGGGCCTGGACCGAACGCCCGGTCTTCGGCAAGCTGCGCTACATGAATGCCAACGGCCTGAAGCGCAAGTTCGACATCGACGCCTACGTGAAGTGGACCGAGACGCTCTGAGCCGAGCTCGGGAGAACGCCGCCAATGGCACGGGGGGAGAAGATCGAGGGGCTGATCCGCTGGGTCGAGCGTGACCAGTGGCAGGAGGACTTCGGCGAGGTCATCGAGCAGCATCTGGGCGAGGCCTGCGCAGCCGCAGGCATCCCCATCGCCGACTTGCCCGATGTCCTGGGCGAGGGCTCCTTCATGTCGCTTTGGGGCTGCGCCTTCGAGGATTTCCTCACCCGCAGGCTCGAGGACGGCCGCAACGTCACCGAGGACTACCTCAGACGCCGCGGCTGGAAGGAGAGTGTCCGTACTCGCGCCTACCTGGAGGCCCTGCGCCACTCCGTGCCGAGCCTCTACGAGGTGAGCGACATCGTCCGCGGCCGGGGGTTTTCGGTGCGCGACCTGGTCCGCGGTGGCGAGCCCGTGGCGGTCGAGGAGCATTCCGGCAGTCGCAACATCCAGCAATGGGACCGGATCGCGGCCCGGCTGGTGTGGGTCAGGGGCGAGCCGACATTCACCGGCATGCTGCTCCGCTACGGCCACGAGACCGCGGCCAAGCTCCTGCAATTGCTGGAGAAGCTGGAGGCGCGGGCGCTCGACGAGATCGGCCGCATGGGCCGCGAAGTCGGTGTGGCGGGGATCGAGACGCTGGCCTTCGAGGGTGGCCACCAGGACGAGGTGCTGCGCAGTGCCGCCTTCGTCTTCACGCACTTCTGGCTCGCCGATGCGCTCGCTCAGGTCTTGCACCCGCAACTGCCGGAGATCGTGAACGCCGAGGGTGAGCCCTTCGAGCTCGTCACCGCCAGCTGGCCGCTCGCCAAGGGCTGCCGCGTGGCGGGCGTGCGCCGGGCCTTGGACGAGGCCCTGATGCTCGAGCCCGCCGATCGAGACGTCTGGAACTGGATCCAGGCCGAACCGGTGCAACGCGCGAGCAAGCCGACCCGCGGCATCCAGCTGCAGACGACCGACGGCGCCGGGGTGTCACTGCTCGGCACGGTCGAGCTCGACGGGCGCAAGGTCGTCCTCGTCGTCAACTCGGCCGACCGCTTCGCGCGGGGCCGGGCACTGCTCGACGCGCTGTTGCCCGAAAAGCTCGGCGAGCCCACGATCGAGCGGCACTCCGTCGAAGAGCTCCTGCAGCAGGGCGGATCCTCGAAGGCCGGACCGCCGCCCGAGCGGCTGCCGCCCGAGGAGGAGCGGCAGGTGATCCGCGAGGCGCTGGACCGACACTACCGCCAGGCCATCGACGCGCCCGTGGGCATGCTCGGCAACCGCGCGCCGCGCGATCTGGCCCGGACCCCCGAGGGCCGGCAGGAGGTCGTCGAGTGGCTGAAATACCTGGAGAACCAGAGCGGTATGCGCGGCGGCGAGGCGCTGGCCGACTACGACTTCGGCTGGCTCTGGGCGGAACTCGGCCTCACCGATCGCCGCCACTGACCTCTCGCCCCGCACCACCCTGCCCCGACGCCGGCCGGTGCGTCGCCCCGAACGACCGGGCCTGGACCGAACGGCCCGTCTTCGGCAAGCTGTGCCGAATGGACCCGAACGGTAAAGAGCGGACGGACAGGCTCCGAGCCGGTGCCATTGGGGGGAGACCGAAATGGCGCATGCGATGGTGGGTCTCGCCAGTTGGCTGCAGCGCGAGGAATGGCGGGAGCCGCTGGCCGAGGTGTTCGTCGAGCATGTCGGTCCGGCGTGCCACGATGCCGGCATCGACATCGACGACCTCGAGGAGGTGATCGGCCGCGAGGCCTTCATCGATGCCTGGGGGTCGGCCTGCGAGGATTTCATCACCCGCATGCTCGACGACGGGCGCAACGTCGCGGAGAACTACCTGAAGCGGCGCGGCTGGAAGGAGAGCCCGGCCAATCGCGACTTCATCCAGGCACTGCGCCGTTCGGTTGTGAGCCTCTACGAGGTGGTCGCGGTCGAGCGCGGCCGGCACTTTACCGTCCGGGACCTGATCCGCGGCGGTGAGCCCGTGCAGGTCGACGAGCCCGAGCGCAGCCGGCAGATGGAGCAGGGCGAGATCCTCGTCCTGCGCCTCTTTCGCGTCCGCCGCCGCCTGCGCACGAGCGAGATCATCCTCGTCTTGGCACCGCCCTATGCCGAGGGCCTGCAGGCGTTCGTCACCGCCGCCGAGGCCGAGGCCGCCCCGATCGCCAGCGACATCGGCGGGTCCGACGACGTGGCAGAGATCGAGGCGGCGACCAGTCTCGAGGTCGTGCTGCCGGGTGCTGCGCCAATCTTCACCGACATCTGGCTCCGCCAGGTGCTGGACGAGCCGATCGATCAGCCACCGCCCAGGGTCGTCAACAGCGACGGCGCGCCGATCGAGTTCGCGACCGCCGTCTACGAGCCGGCGCCGGAGGTCGACGACGCCGATCTCGACCGGGTCTTCGCTGAACGCGCCCGGCTCGAACCCGCCTCGAACGAGGCCGGGCGGTCGTGGAGCCGGCGCTCGGTGACCTCGTCGGCCCGCCCGAGGTGGCGGTGCAGTCGCCGGCCGAGTTCCTGACCGAGATCGTCCGCCTCGGCCGAAACGAGGCCGGTCCGGTCGCCGATGACCGAATTGCCACGCATGCGGCGGCTTTCGGGGCTGTTCACGTAACCATGGACATCGCGGGCTGCCCTATTAGTCTGCCCTGCGTCGAACCTTTCTCGATACGGATGAACGACGAGCGCACCCGCCGCCGACGGGTGCTGCGCCGAGGAGCAAGCGATGAGCGCCCAGCCGGTCGAGCCGCTGCACGCCTCTGTCGGCCGCCCGGGGGCGGGTTCGGGTACCGGCAGTCGATCCGGCACGGCGCCCGGCCGTGCGGTCGGCAGGCCACGGCCGACCGGCGCGCAGCGAGCCCTCGGCGACGAAGAGATCGCAGCGCTTCGCCGCCGTGCCGCCGCGGCCGAGGTGAGCCCCGCGCTCGAAGAGGAGCTGTCGGTCGCACTGGGCCTCGCCCACGAGCTCAAGGGTATCGACGATGCCGCGGCCCGGCTCGGTTTCATCTTCGATTGCCTGCTCGCCGAGCCACCCAAGCTGGCTCTCGCCCAGGACGAGCGCCTGCGCCTGCAGGTCGAGAACCACCGCCACGCCGGCTGGTTCACCGGCACGCTCGCCCGGGTCAGCGCCGGCAGCCCGGTCGCCCTCGTCCTTCTGGCCCTCGGCTTGTCGCTCGTCATCTGGGCCGTCGCTTTCGCCGTCCTCGGGCTGATGGCGCGCCACGACCAGGAGAGCGCCTTGCGCGCCGTCGACATGACCGCCCTGGCGACCGTCTCCTACGCCGCCGTGGTCGGCGGCATCCTCAGCATCGCGACCCGGCTGAAGGCGTTCTCACGGGTCCGCGACCTCGACCCCTTCGCCATGTTCTGGACGGCGTTGCTCAAGCCGTTGATCGGTGTCCTGCTCGCGATCTTCATCCTGGCCGCCCTGTTCGGCGGCGTGGTCAGCCTCGGCACCCTGCTCGACGACAATGCCTTCGCCGGCTACGGCACAGCCGACGGTCTCGCCCCGCAAACCATTCACGTCCTCTGGGTGATCGGCTTTCTCGCCGGCTTCAGCGAACGCTTCGCCTGGGACTTCGTCGACCGCGCGCAGAACCGATTCGGCGATGACAGCAAGCCCGGCGCCGAGGCGAAGACGAAAACCTGACCCTCGACCGCGCCCGCCTCGTCCCGGCGCCGAGACAGCGGTCGGCGACCAGGCCCGAGACACGACGCCCGGCGCACCACTCGCCTCCGGTGGCAAAGTATTCGATGCCGGCATCTGACCTCCTCGCCCGGAAACAGAGCCCGCCCAATCTCGATATCCCCCGCACTCGCTATAGCCGCGAAGACGCCGATCGGCGTGAAGGCGACGGCCGAGACGAGCCGTTCGCGATGGATTTTACGTCCATTTGGGTTATATCCTTGGCGGATCGACGTCTCTCGCCGTGATCTGCCGGCGGACCGGCCGCACGCGATCGCAACCTCCGTCGCGACCATCCTCGGCCGCGGCGATCCGGCGAGACAAAGCGGTACCGCTTCGAGGAAGAGAGGATGCAACTGGTCGAACAACTCGCCCGGCTCTGGCGCCTCGGCCGCGACGGCTCGCTGATGATGGCCCGCGCCGGCAAACGGATGTCGGACGAGGACGGCTTCATGGTCGCGGGCTACATGTCGTTTACCGCCATCGTCGCGATCTTCCCGTTTCTCATCGTCCTCGCTGCGATCTCCAGCTTCCTCGGCAGCGAGGCCGATCTCCAGCGTATCATGGCGCTGATGTTCGACACCGTGCCGGACGAGGTGGCGGCGGCGCTGGAACCTGCGATCGCCGAGGTGGTGGTCGGCCAGGAGACCGGTTTTCTCACCTTCGGCATTCTCGCCACGCTCTGGGCCGCGAGCAGCGGCGTCGAGGCCGTCCGGCTCGCCTTCAACCGCGCCTACCGGGTGACCACCCTGCGCCCGTTGTGGTTCCGCCGGCTCCAGGACGTCGTCTTCGTTGCCCTGTTCGCGCTGATGGTGCCGTTGATGTCGTTCTTGATCGTGCTCGCGCCGCTGCTCTGGCGGGCGCTGACCTTCTGGGTCGATCTCGGCTTCACCTTTCAGCTCTTCTTCACCGTCGTCCGCTACGGCATCGCGATCCTCGCGCTCTTCGTCACCCTCACCGCGATGCACCGCTTTCTGCCGAACAACGGTCACCGGGTGAGGACCATCCTGCCCGGCGTGCTGCTCACCCTCGCCCTGTTCATCGCTGCCGGTACCGGCTTCTCCTGGTACCTCGCCCATTTCGCCGATTACAGCGTCACCTACGGCAGCCTGGCCAGCATCGTCATCGCACTTTTGTTTTTCTACATGACATCGGTCATCGTGGTACTCGGCGCCTACGTAAATGCCGAACAGGGCCCGACTGTCCGGAGAAAGAGCAAATCACCGGTTGATCTGCAGGGTGAACCAGGATAACTTCAACCGACAAAAAATTCGGCTGGCCAGACGTGTCGGCGATCATGGGAGCGTGGGATGACGACTTTGCTGAAAGGCGCGCCGGCCGCAGCCGGCGGTTCTGAACGATGCTCGAACGAGCGGGCATTGCCGCGCGCCGTCGACTACCCCTATCTCGCCCCGCTCGAGCGCTACGTCTTCGCGACGAGCGATGATGTGCCCGACTTCTCGATCGACAACCGCAAGCCGGTGCTCGCGCTGGGCTCGAATGCTTCACCGCTGCAGCTGCGCCGCAAGTTCGCCGGTTTCGCCGGCCACATCCCGGTCAGCCGGGCCGTGCTGTTCGACCACGTCGTCGTCTATTCCGCCCATTTCACCCGCTACGGTGCGCTGCCCGCGACCCTCCACCGGCACGAAGGCGCGATCGCCTTCGTCGCCATCACCTGGCTCGACGAGCAGCAACTGGCGCGGATGCACGAAACCGAATCGGTCGGGGTCAACTACGATTACGTCGAGATCGAGGCTGTCCGCCTCGAGCACGAAGGCGCACTCGGCGCAACGGCCATCCCGGAGGATCTCGGCGTCGGCGCCTATGTCAGCCGCTGGGGGCCGATGGTGCATCAGAACAAGCCCGTCCGACTCGCCGAGACCGCGACCTCCAATTGCCCGCTGCCGGCCCTGACCCAGCCCGCAGCACTCCGCTTCGCGCAGCGGCGGGTCGCCCCGGAACTCGATTTCGACACGTTTCTGCGCCGGCTGGTCGACGAGCCGGGCTTTCGCAGCGACTGCTCGCAGCGCCTGCAGGGTCACTGAGCCTCGGGCGGACTGCCGCTCGCGGCCTCGCGCACGAGGCCGTACTGCACCCGCATCATCGACAAGCGCCGGTAGAAGTTCAAAAGCTCGCGCGCCGGGTCGCTCATCCTGTCGTAGCCGGAGATGAAGGCGACGATGGTGCCGAGCGTCGTCTCCCCCTGAACGACGAAATACCCGCCGACGACCAGCACGCTCAACGGCCCGAGATGACCGAGGAGATTGGTCGCGAACTTGACGCCGTATTTGAGCTCGGCGATCCGCACCTTCAGCGCATAGAGCTTCTCGATCAGCCGGTCGATCCGGCTGTCCGCGGCCACACGATCGGGCGCGTGGTCGTCCTCGAGCACCGCCTCGCCGAGACTGCGCTGGGTTCTCGTCTTCTTGCCGGTCAGCCGGTTGAGCCGCGGCTGAACGACGGCGACCAGGATCATCGAAGGAACGAAGAAGCCCAGCGCCACCATGGCCACGGCCGGATCGACGACCAGCATGTAACCGGCGATGGCCAGGACGATGCCGGCCTGGAGCAGCGGGAAGGCGAGGCTTTCGGCAACGAAGTCACCGACCTCCTCGGCCTCCTTGACGATCAAGGACTGCTTGGTGCCCTCGGCCATCTTTGCACCGAATTCCTCGTTGGCGACGATTCGCCGACGCAACCGCCGGATCACCCCCTGCCCGACCCGCTCGAGGTAGACGTTGCGCAGATACTTCAACGCGCCCTGGACCAGCGCCACGGCGGCATAAAGACCACCGAGCCAGAACAGCAGGTCGAGGTTCATCCCGCCGATCGCCTCGTTGACGATCCGCCGCTGCAACTCGATCGGCGCCAGCGTCAGCGGAAAGACCAGGAACGTCAAAAGACAGAGGACGATCTGCTGCGACCAGCTGACCACCCAGATATACGCATAGAGGCCCTCGGGCATGCGCGCCGAGGGCCGCCCCTCGACGGACGGCAAGAGCCTGCCGAGCAGATCCGAAAAGCGCGCTTTGTCGCTCAGAAGGACGATCCCGGCTGCTCGAGGAAGGCCAGCTCCGCGGCCGTGCTCGGGCGCCCCAATATGGCGTTGCGGTGCGGGAAGCGACCGAACCGCTCGATCACGTCCTTGTGGCGCAGCGCATAGTCGAGATAGTCGGCGTCACCCAACGCCCGAAACAGCGCCACCGAGCGCTCCTGGTCGGCGAGATCCTCGGCGTGCTCGAACGGCAGATAGAGGAACAGCCGCTCGTCGACCGACATTCCCTGGTCGAAGCCGCGATCGACCGCCAGCCGGGCGAGGGCCAGGGCACGCGCGTCACCTGCGAACGCCCGGGCGGTGCCGCGAAAGATGTTGCGCGGCACCTGATCGAACAGGATCACCAGGGCCAGCAGCCCGCGCGGCTCGACCGCCCAACCGTCGAGCAGGCCCTCGGCCGCCCGCGTCCAGAGCGGGCCGAGCCGGTCGCGCACCGCCGCATCGAAGGCGGCACCACCCCCGAACCACTGCGGCTTGGTCTCGGGCGCGAACCACCAGGCGAGAACGTCTTGCGGCGTCGTGCTCGGGGTCATCGTCAAAGCCCGTAATAGAGCTCGAACTCGCCCGGCGTCGGCAGCCGCGCCAAGTGGTCGAGTTCGGCCCGCTTGACCTCGCAATAGGCCTCGATCAGCTCACTCGGCATCACGTCACCGCGCAAGAGAAAGTCGTGATCGGCCTCGAGCGCTTCCAGTGCCGCATCGAGCGAGCGGGCGGTGGACGGGATGCCCTCGAGCTCCTCCGGCCGCAGATCGTAGAGATTGCGGTCCATGGCATCGCCGGGCTCCAGCTTCCGCACGATCCCGTCGAGCCCGGCCATCAAGACGGCGGTAACCGCGAGGTAGGGGTTGGCGCCGGGGTCCGGGAAGCGCAGCTCGACACGCTTGCGGTCCGGGCGGTCGGCATAGGGGATGCGCACCGCGGCCGAACGGTTGTGCGCGGCAAAAGTGAGGATGGTGGGCTCGTCCTGGCTCGGCTGCAGCCGCCGGTAGCTGTTGGTCGTCGGATTGGTGAACGCGTTCAGGGCACGAGCATGGGCGAGAATGCCGGCGGTGAACTGCAACGAGAGGTCGCTGAGATCGGCATAGCCCTGGCCCGCGAAGAGCGGCTTGCCGTCGCCCCAGAACGAGAACGCCAAAAAGAGCGGTGCGCCGGGCTCGTCGGGGATCGGCTTGGCCATGAAGCTCGCCGACTTGCCGTAGGAGGCCGCCACCTGGTGGGTGACGTACTTGGTCAGCTGCAACCGGTCGGCGAGCTCGACCAGACCGCTCTTGCCGATCGCCAGCCGGTGCTGCGAGGCGGCCGGGCCGTGCTCGTGGCGCAGCTCCGGCAGGCCGAGACCGCGCAGTGTGGTGGTGATCTCGGCGCGAATGTCGCTGTGATGGTCGGCCGGCGGCAGACAGGCCTGCGCGGCCGCAGGTGCCGGGCGGTGGCCGCTGTTGCCGCCGGCAAAAGCCGCAGCACCGGCCGTCCGCCCCTCGCTCGATTCGAGACTGTAGCCGGCGCGCCAGGGACTGTTTTCGACCTTGACGTCGTCGAACAGGAAAAAGCCGAGCTCGACCGAAAGCGTGCAGCTGTCGGCGATCCCGCTCTCGGCCAGGAACGCCTCGGCGCGCCGCGCCGTCGAACGGGGATCGCGCTCGTAGCCCATGCCGGTGGCGGGCTCGGCCCCGTCGGCGATCAGGCAGAGCGTCGGCTGCGCCGCGAACGGGTCGGTGAAGACCGAGGCGAGATCGGGCTTCAGCAGGAGATCGGCCTCGCTGACGTCGCGCCAGCCCGGCACCGCCGAGCCGTCGATCAACAGACCGTGATCGAGCTGATGGCGCTCCAGGCTCGGCCCGTCGAGGGTGGTGTGCCGCCAGCGCCCGGCGAGGTCGGTGAAGCGAAGATCGACACTTTTGATCCCCTCGTCGTCGATTCGCTCGAAGAGCTGGTCCAAATCAGCCATTCCCGAGGCCTCACTGAATGGTTGCCTTATCGCCGCCGGCAGGATAGCGGCCGCCTTGTCTAGGGGATGCGGCGGCGATCGCCAAGGGCGGCGGCACACCATTCCTTGCAAACGGGGGGATGCAAAACCGTATCGTCTTGATATCCTCGCCCCGGCTTTCGATGATCGGTGCAGATAACGACGCAAAGGGAGCAGCTATGGCTTGGGTTCTGGCCTACGACAGCTACGTGCCGGGAGAAGAGAAGCACCGCGAAACCTTGACCGCGCTCGGCAACGGCTATTTCGTGACCCGCGGCGCGGCGCCCGATGCGGCGGCCGACGGGGTGCACTACCCCGGCTGCTACGTCGCCGGCCTCTACAATCGCCTGACCAGCCGGGTCGGCGATCGCGACATCGAGAACGAGGATCTGGTCAACGTCCCGAACTGGCTGCCCCTGACCTTCAAGATCGACGACGAGCCCTGGTTCTCCATCGATTCGGTGACCCTGGAGAGCTATCGGAGCGAACTCGACGTCAGGCAGGGCATCCTGACCCGCGACATGCGCTTTCGCGACGCCGCCGGGCGAACCACCCACTACCGCGAGGAGCGGCTGGTCAGCATGGCCGACCGGCACCTGGCCGGCATCCGCCTCGAGCTCAGGGCCCTCGACTGGGAAGGCCGGGTCACCGTCAAGGCAGGCCTCGACGGCAGCGTGATCAATGCCGGGGTCAATCGCTACAAGGCACTCGCCAGCCGGCATCTCGAGACCCTGGAGACCCGTGCCGTCGATGCCGAGACCGTCTTCCTGCGCAGCCGGACGACCCAGTCCCGGGTCGAGATCGCCCAGGCGGCACGGCTCCAGCTCTGGCAGGGAGCCGACCCGGTCGAGGCGGCGGCCGAGACCGATGCCGGCAGCGATGTGATCGAGCAGACGGTGAGCTTCGACATGGACCGCCGCACGCTCAGGATCGAGAAGCTCGCCTCGCTGTTCACCAGCCGCGATCCGGCGATCGCCGAGGCGGGCGACGAGGCGGTGCAAGCGCTCGCCCGCACCCCCGACTTCAACTGGCTGAGACACCGCAGTGCCCGCTGCTGGAGCCAGCTCTGGGACACCTGCGACATCACCTTCGACCGGCCGCAGAGCAACGCGGAGCAGACCAAGCTCAGGGTGCACATCTTCCACCTCCTGCAGACCATGTCGCCCAACTCGATCGACTACGACGTCGGCGTGCCGGCCCGCGGCTGGCACGGCGAAGCCTATCGCGGCCACATTTTCTGGGACGAGCTCTTCATCCTGCCGTACCTGACGTTGCGCCTGCCGCAGCTGGTGCGCGAGACGATCCTCTATCGCTACAGGCGGCTCAGGGAGGCACGTCACGCCGCGCACGCCGAGGGCTTCAAGGGGGCGATGTTCCCCTGGCAGAGCGGCTCGAACGGCCGCGAAGAGACCCAGATCGTCCACCTCAACCCCGACTCCGGCCGCTGGCTGCCCGACACCAGCCAGCGCCAGCGCCACGTCAACGCCGCGATCTGCTACAATATCTGGCGCTACTGGGAAGCCACCGGCGACGACGACTTCATCTACTACTACGGGGGCGAACTGTTCCTCTCGATCGCCCGATTCTGGGGCTCGATCGCCACCTACAACCCCGAGATCGATCGCTACGAGATCAAAGAGGTGATGGGCCCGGACGAGTTCCACACGGCCTATCCCGGCACCGACCCCGCAGAGGCCAGGGGCATCGACAACAACGCCTACACCAACGTCATGGTCGCCTGGGTGATGGCCCGCGCCCTCGACCTGATCGACATGCTGCCGGTGACCCGCCGGACCAAGCTCCTGGCCCTGCTGGAGACCGACGAGGAGGAGCTGGAGCGCTGGTACGACATCAGCCGCAAGCTCAAGATTCCGTTCCACGGCGACGGCATCATCAGCCAGTTCGACGGCTACGAGCAGCTGAAGGTCCTCGACTGGGCCGCCTATCGCGAAAAATACGACAATATCCACCGGCTCGACCGGATCCTCGAGGCCGAGGGCGACGATCCCAACAACTACCAGCTCTCCAAGCAGGCCGACGTTTTGATGCTCTTCTACCTCTTCTCGGCAGAGGAGCTGGATCTCTTGTTCGAATCCCTCGGCTACGAGTTCCACCACGACCTGATCAAAAAGAACATCGACTACTATCTGGAGCGTACCTCGCACGGCTCGACGTTGAGCCTGATCACCCATGCCTGGGTGCTCGCCCGGTCAGACCGCGAGCATTCCTGGCATCTCTTCTGCCGCGCCCTCGACAGCGACATCGAGGACATCCAGGGCGGGACGACGCCCGAGGGCATCCACACCGGTGCCATGGCCGGCACCGTCGACCTCGTCCAGCGCAACTATCTCGGCCTCGAGACGCGCATGGACGTGCTGCACTTCAACCCGACCTTGCCGGTCGATGTCGAACGCCTCTCCGTCAACCTCCGCTACCGCCGCCATCGCCTCGACGTCGAGGTGACGCAGACGCACCTCGTGGTCTCCAGCCGCCCCGAAGTGGCGCCGATGATCAACATCGCTTATCGCAGCCACGTCCGCAAGCTGATCCCGGGCGACCGGCAGGTGTTCCGCCTGCTCAACCCCGAGGATCGCCATCGTGGCAACGAAAAGAGGGAGCCCGCACCCGATGGCTGATGAACCACTCGTCCTGCGGCTCGACGAATTGCGCCGCGAGGACGTCGCCCGGGTCGGCGGCAAGAACGCCTCCCTGGGCGAGATGATCGCCAATCTCGAGAGCCGGGGGATCCGGGTGCCGGGCGGCTTCGCGACGACCTCCCGCGCCTACTGGGACTATCTCGACCACAACGACCTCCGCCCGCAGATCGCCGATGCCCTAGCCGCGCTGCAAGCCGATCAGAGCAACCTCGCGAAGATCGGCCAGCAGATCCGCGACCTGCTCGAGCACGCCGAGGTGCCCGTTCCACTCGCCGATGCGGTCGAGCGCAGCTATGCCGAGATGGCCGAGGCCGGCGAGCCCGCCCGGGTCGCCGTGCGCTCGAGTGCGACCGCCGAGGATCTGCCCGAAGCGAGCTTCGCCGGCCAGCTCGAGAGCTTCTTGAACATCCAGGGCGAACGCTCGCTGCTCGGTACGCTGCGCCGCTGCTACGCCTCGCTGTTCACCGACCGGGCCATCGCCTATCGCGTCAACAACGACTTCGACCACATGAAGGTGGCGCTTTCGGTCGGTGTGCAGCGGATGGTGCGCGCCGACAAGGCGGGCTCGGGGGTGATGTTCTCGATCGACACCGAGACCGGCTTTCCGCGCACCGTGCTGATCAACGCCGCCTGGGGCCTGGGCGAACTCGTCGTCCAGGGGGTGGTCGATCCGGACGAGTACATCGTCTTCAAGCCGTTTCTCGACGACCCGAGCAAAAAGCCGATCGTCGAGAAGAAGGTGGGCGGCAAGGAGCGCAAGATGACCTTCGGCAGCGGCCGCCAGCCGCTGAAGACGGTTTCGACCGCCAAGGCCGACCAGCACAAATTCGTCCTCGACGACGACGAGATCATGACGCTGGCGCGCTGGGCCGACCGGATCGAGCAGCACTACGGCCAGCCCATGGACATCGAATGGGCGAAGGACGGGCTCGACGGTGAGCTCTACATCGTCCAGGCGCGCCCCGAGACCGTGCAGTCCCAGCGCGAGCAGGGCAAGCTCCAGGCCTACAGCCTGAAAGAGCGGGGCGAGGTGCTGGCAGCAGGACTTTCCGTCGGCGCCTCGATCGGTGCGGGCAAGGTGCAATTGCTCGAAAGCCCGGCCGAGATCGACCGCTTCGAGGACGGCTCGGTGCTGGTCACGGGCATGACCGACCCGGACTGGGTCCCGATCATGAAGAAAGCCTCGGCGATCGTCACCGACCACGGCGGCCGCACCAGCCATGCGGCGATCGTCAGCCGCGAGCTGGGCCTGACCGCCATCGTCGGTGCCGGCGATGCGACCGCGGAGCTCGAAGAAGGTGCCGAGGTCACGGTCTCCTGTGCCGAGGGCGACAAGGGCTTCGTCTATGCCGGCCTGCTCGATTTCGAGGTGATCGACGTCGCGCTCGACGACATCCCGAAGACCCGGACCAAGTGCATGCTGAACCTGGCCAACCCGGCCGCCGCCTTCTCCTGGTGGCGGCTGCCGGCCGACGGCGTGGGCCTGGCGCGGATGGAGTTCATCGTCGACAACCTGATCCGCATCCACCCCATGGCGCTGGTCCGCTTCGACGAGGTCGAGGACAAGGACGACCGCAAAGAGATCGAGGCGCTGACCCGGGCCTATCCCAGCAAACCCGCCTATTTCGTCGACCGCCTGGCGCGCGGCATCGGCCGGATCGCCGCCGCCTGGCACCCGCACCCGGTCATTCTCCGGATGAGCGACTTCAAGACCAACGAGTATGCCGAGCTGATCGGCGGCCGCGGCTTCGAGCCCGAAGAAGAAAATCCGATGATCGGCTGGCGCGGCGCCTCGCGCTACTATTCCGACGGCTACCGCGACGGCTTCGCCCTCGAATGCCGAGCGGTCACGATGGCGAGAGACGAGTTGGGCTTTGCCAACATCATCATGATGATCCCCTTCGTCCGCACCCTCGACGAGGCCGACCGGGTGCTGGCCGAGATGGCGAAGCACGGCCTGGTGCGCGGCGAGAAGGGGCTGCAGGTCTACATGATGTGCGAGATCCCCTCGAACGTCATTCTCGCCGAGGAGTTCGGCCAGCGCTTCGACGGCTTCTCCATCGGCTCCAACGACCTGACGCAACTCACCCTCGGCGTCGATCGCGACAGCAGCATCCTCTCCGACCTCTTCAGCGAACGCGATCCGGCGATCCGAGCCACCATCGCCGACCTGCTCGCCAAGGCCAAGAAAGCCGGGATCAAGACCGGCCTCTGCGGCCAGGCCCCCTCCGACCATCCGGCGTTCGCGGCCTTCCTCGTCGAGCACGGGATCGATTCGGTCTCGGTGACCCCGGACAGCTTCATCGCGGTGAAAAAGATCATCGCCGAAGCGGAAGCCGAGCGACACTGAGGCCGAATAAAGACTCCGGGGAGGCGGCGCCTCCCCGGGCCCCTCCGTTAACCTGGAGATCAGCATGCGCAATGCGAAGCCCGGCCCGAAGCCGCAGCCGACCGGCCCCGTCGTGCTCGACCCGAAGCAGCTCGATCAGGTGGTCGTCAGCTGACGCCCGATCCGGCGGTGCGCCGAGTGCTCGGCCTCACGGCCGGGCGAGAAAATCCCCGACCACGGCGATCTGGTCGTCGGCCATCAGCGCCGGCGCATGGCCGACGCCGGGGAAGGTGACGACCTCGGCCTTCGGCCCGCGCGTCTTCATCTCCTCGGCGACATCCGCCGGCAACAGGATGCTGTCACCACCGCGCAGCACCAGTGTCGGTGCTGTGATCAGGTCGTAGAGCGGCCAGAGCACGAGGTCGGCGGCCGTGCTGCCGACGAACGGGACCGCGATCGCGGGATCGTAGTGCATCACCCAGCCGCCGGCCACGGGCCGCACACTGTGCCGCGCCAGATGCGCCCACTCTTCGTCGGTCAACGGGCCGAAGCTCGCATGGATGAGGCGGAGATGCGCCTCGACCTCGGCGAGGTCGGCAAACCGCCTGGGCGGCGCACCGAGATAGTCGGCGATGAACGCGAGGCTCGAAGCCGGCGCCATGCCGCCGATGTCGTTGAGCACCAGCCGCCGGATCAAGGGCGGCGCATCCGGTGCCGTGGGCAAGGTCGCGAGGCCCATGCCGATGATCCCGCCCATCGAGGTCCCGACGAGATCGACCTGCTCGAGTCCGAGGTTGGCGAGGAACGCCGCGATGTGGCCGATATAGGTGGGTGCGATGTAGCGGCTCGGATCGGCGAGCCAGCCGCTCCGCCCACGGCCCGCAACATCGACCGCGATCACCCGCGCATCGGCGGCGAGATCGGCCGCCAGAAAATCGAAATCGCGGCTGTTGCGGGTGAGCCCGTGGATGCAGAGCACGGTGCGCGACGCCGCCGCTTCGCCCCACTCCACATAGCCGAGCTTCAAGGGCCCGGCCTCGTCCATGATCGTCGTACTCGCCTCGCGCATCGTCACCTCGCCATCGTTCAGAGTCTCGTCGACACTTAGAGCCGGGCGATCCGCGCCGGCACCTCGCCCCGCCCGCCACCGACCGTCACCGCCTTCGCCCGCACCGTCTCACGATAGATGATGAAGAGCCCGGCCGCGACCACGATGGCAAGGCCGATGAAGAGGTTGGCGGTCGGTACATCGCCGAACACCAGGAGCCCGAAGACGACCGCCCAGACCATCTGGCTGTACTGGAAGGGGGCGACCACGACGGCGGGCGCCTCGCGGGTGGCAAAGACCAGTCCCGCCTGCCCCACCCCCATCAACAACCCGGCAACCGCCATGATGCCGAGCTCGGCAGCACTCGGCCAGACCCACTGCGCCGCGGCCGGCGGCAGCGAGGCGGCCATCAGCCAGAAGAGCACGGTGAACAGCATCGCCGCACTCTTCTCGGTCGCCCCGATCTTCTTCAGGATGACGAAGCTCGACGCCCCGCAGACGGCGGCCGCCGCCGCCATCAAGTGGCCGATGCCGAACCCCGAAAAGCGCGGATCGATCATCACGATCACGCCGATGAAGCCGACCACCGTCGCCGACCAGCGGCGCCAGCCGACCGCCTCGCCGAGCAGGACGGCGGAGAGCGCCGTGACCACCATCGGGGCGGCGAACAGGAGCGCATAGACCTCGGCCATCGGCAGGACGGCAAAGGCGTTCCAGGCGAGCATGCCGCAGGCCGCAGCCAGGATCCCGCGTGCGGTCACCAGCTTGACGTTGCGCGGCAGGATGCTCCTGAGGCCGCCGCGGCCGATCGTCGTCGCCAGCACCGGCAAGACGGCGAAGAAGGCCATGACGAAGGCGATCTGAAAAACCGAAAAGGCACTGCTGCTGAGCTTCAAGAGCGCATCGGCAGTGGAGAAGGCGGCATAGGCAAGAAGGGCGAGAGCGATGCCGCGGGCGACCCGCCCGGGCTCGACGGCGACAATGGCGAGCGTGCTCATGAGGTGCAGTCTTGTCCGCGACCGGTGGCGTGCGACCGAGCTTATGCCGAACGATCAGGGCACACTACCAGACCCGTTTTGCCGCCGCCCGGGCGACCGCTCAAATCGCGAAGTCGATCCCGTCCCTGGCCTCGCGGCGAACCCGAGACTTCTCCGCCGCGCGACAGAGGTCCTCGATGGTGACCGAATCGAGCCGGGCGAGAGCGGCGCGCTCGTGCTCGGCCCAAAACGGCGCCATCACCTGCTGCCCGAGCTCGCTCGGCGAGATGTTGGAAGGTTCGCCGTCGTTGGCCTCGACCACCGCCACCACGTCGGCGACCGAGATGCGCCGCCGCTCGCGGGCCAGCCGGTAGCCGCCGCGTGGGCCGCGCACCCCTTTGAGGATGCCGGCCTTGACCAGTTGCTGCATCACCTGCTCGAGGTAGCGCCGGGGCAGATTGAGCCGGCGACCGATGTCCTGGCTCTGCACCGGCTCGGCGGTGCCGTGATAGGCGATGTCGACCACGGCCTCGACGGCGAGTGCCAGCTTCTTGGACGGCTTGATCATCGGTCCCCGCTACCTCGCTCCGCTGCCATCACCTGGTGTCACGTCGAAGTCTGCCGAGACGCCCGTCGAGCCGAACCCGCCGACACCCCGGCGGCTCGGCCGCTCGTCCACGCAACCCGGCCGCCAGCGCACCCGCACCACGGGGGCCACGACCAGTTGCGCGATCCGCGCACCACGCCTCACCTCGAAAAGGCTAGCGCCCGCATTGTGCAAAACAACACCCACCTCGCCGCGATAATCCGCATCGATGGTGCCGGGCGCATTGAGCACGGTGATACCGTCACGCAGTGCCAGCCCGGAGCGCGGCCGGATCTGCGCCTCGAAGCCGTCGGGCAGGGCCATTCTCAGACCGGTGGGGACGAGGGCGCGCGCCCCGGGCGCTATCGCGATCGGCGCGTCCTCGGGCACCGCCGCCAAGAGATCGGCACCGGCGGCCAGCAGCGTCGCATAGGCCGGCAGCGGCAACCCCTGGCCATGCGGCAGCTGCTCGACCAGCACCTCGAGCGTGGCGGTCATACCGCGAGTGCCTCGGCGATGCGGCGGACGAGCTCCGATGCGACCTCCCGCTTGCTCATCTCGGGCCACGCCTCGGGCGCGGCATCGGCGCGGACCAGATGGACGGTGTTGCGCTCGCCACCGAAGACGCCGGTCTCCGCACCGACGTCGTTGGCGAGGAGCCAATCGCAGCCCTTGCGCGCCAGTTTCCGGGTGGCGTTGGCAACGAGATCGTCGGTCTCGGCGGCAAATCCCACGACCAGGTGCGGCCGGTCCCGCCCCGGCCGGCTCAGGGTCTGCAGGATGTCCGGGTTTTCCACGAGCTCGACCGCGGCGGGCCCACCCTTTTCCTTCTTCAGCTTGCCGGCCGCCACGTCGGCCGGTCGCCAGTCGGCAACGGCAGCGGCGCAGACCGCGATGTCGACCGGCAGTGCCGCCGCCACCGCCGCCAGCATCTCCCGCGCACTCTCGATGTGGCGGACCGTCACGCCTCGGGGATCGGGGATGCTCACCGGCCCGGTGACCAGGGTCACCGCGGCCCCGGCCTCGGCCAGGGCAGCGGCGATCGCGTGGCCCTGCCGGCCGGAGGAGTGGTTGGCGATGTAGCGGACGGGATCGATCGCCTCGTGGGTCGGCCCGCTGGTCACCACCGCCGTGCGGCCGGCGAGGGGCCGCGGCCGGGCGTCGAGCTTCGCCAGCATGGCATCGAGGATGGCCGCGGGCTCGGCCATCCGTCCGGCACCGGTCTCGCCACACGCCGTGTCGCCGGCTTCGGGGCCGACGAAGGCGATGCCGTCGGCGCGCAGCCGCTCGACATTGCGCCGGGTGGCGGCGTGGCCCCACATCATCGGGTTCATCGCCGGGGCCACCAGCACCGGCTTGTCGGTGGCGAGGAGCGCCGTCGAGGCCAGATCGTCGGCATGGCCGTTCGCCATCTTCGCCAAGAGATCGGCGGTGGCCGGGGCGACGACCACGAGATCGGCCTCGCGCGACAACCGGATATGGCCCATCTCGGCCTCGTCGGTCAGCGAGAAGAGGTCGGTATAGACCTTCTCCTCGGCGAGGCTGGCGACCGACAGCGGCGTGACGAACTCGGCCCCGCCCTTGGTCAGGATGGCGCGAAAGGCGAGGCCGCGCTCACGACCGCGCCGGATCAGCTCCAGCACCTTGTAGGCCGCGATACCGCCGCCGATGATCAAGAGGATGCGTCGCACGCTCGCTGCCTTCAGCACCGCCGAGCCGTAATCCGACCCTATTCACATAATTCAAATGGCGTTCTTTCAGGTGACGGCAAGGCCGATCAACAGCCCGACGAGAAGTGGCCAGAGCCAGCCCCGCGACCAGCGGGGCTCGGGCTTCTCGGCGAGCCCCCTGATACGGTCCCGCTCGAGCGCATCCTCGATCCGTCGCACCAGCTCCGGCAGCCGGCCCGCGGTCTCGAGCCCGGCCGCCATCGCCTGCTCGAGCCTGGCCCGCGGGCCGAGATTGTCGATGATCCACTCCTCGACCAAGGGCTGGGCGAGCTGCCACATGTTGACCTTGGGATTGAGCAGCCGCCCCACCCCCTCGGCCACCACCATGGTCTTCTGCAACAGCAGCAGCTGCGGCTGGGTGCGCATCTCGAAATCGTCGGCGACCGCCAGCAGCTGCCCGACCAGTCGGCCGAACGAGATCTCTTCCAGCGGCAGGCCCAGGATCGGCTCGCCGATCGAGCGCACCGCCTGGACGAACGCCATCCGATCGGCCTCGGGCGGCAGGAAGCCCGCCTTGAAGAAGACGTCCGCCACCTTGACGTAGTCGCGCTCGAGAAAGCCGATCAGGATCTCCGCCATGTAGCGCCGATCGGCCATCTCGACGCGGCCCATGATGCCGAAATCGATGGCGACGATGGTGCCCTCGGCGTCGATGAGGAAATTGCCGGGATGCATGTCGCCATGAAAGAACCCGTCCCTGAACACCTGGTTGAAGAAGGCCTTGGATGCGTTCTCCATGATCCGGTCGGGATCGTGGCCGGCCGCGATCAGCTTGGCCCGGCTGGAAACGTGTTGACCGATGATCCGCTCGAGGGTCAGCACCCGCCGGCCGGTGCGCCGCCAGTCGACGTCCGGCACGCGGAAACCCTCGTAGTCGTCGCTGTTCTCGGCGAGTTCGACCGCGGCTGCCGCCTCGAGCCGGAAATCGAGCTCGCGCCGGGTGCCGGCAGCGAAGATCGCGACGGCCTCCATCGGCCGGTAATGGGCGAGCTGCGGCTGGGTCCGCTCGACCAGGCCGGCGAGCCAGATGAAGAACTGCAGATCCCGCTCGATCGCCTGCTCGATCCCGGGCCTGAGCACCTTGACCGCCACCTCGCGGCCATCGGCGGTCGTCGCGAAATGCACTTGCGCGATCGACGCCGCGGCCACCGGCTCGGCCGCGAAATCGCGAAAGAGCCGATCCATCGGCTGGTCCAGATCGGCCTCGATCGTGGCCTTGGCCAGGCGGAGCGGGAAGGACGGCAGCCGGTCCTGCAGGGTGGCGAGATCAGCGGCAATGGCCTCGCCCAGAAGATCGGTGCGGGTGGCGAGGCTCTGGCCGAACTTGATGAAGGTCGGGCCCATCTCTTCCAGCGCCTTGGCCAGGCGCTGGCCCGGCCGGCCCTCGGCCTTCGTGTTGACGAACGGCCGGGCGAGACCGAGGAACGGCGCCGCCTGGGGCACGAGTTCGAAGACGAAGAGCGCATTGTAGCGGGCGAGTGTGCGCCCGATGCGGACGACCCGCCAAGAGTGCTGGATAAAGGCGAGCATCGGCCAGGCTCGTGGGGCCCCGAGCTAGAGCCGCCAGCCCGAATGCAGGGCGGCGATGCCGCCCGAAAGATTGCGCCAGCGCACCTGCTCGAAACCCGCTTCCTCGATCAGGGCCGCGAACGCCGCCTGGTCCGGAAACCGCCGGATGCTCTCGGCGAGGTAGCGATAGCTCGCGGCGTCGCCCGCCACCAGCCGGCCGAGATTGGGGAGCACGGTGAACGAATAGGTGTCGTAGACCCGATCCAGCACCGGCAGCACCACCTTGGAGAATTCGAGGCAGATGAACCGGCCGCCGGGCACCAGGACGCGATAAGCCTCGGCGAGGGCGCGATCGATGTGGGTGACGTTGCGGATGCCGAAGGCGATGGTCACCGCATCGAAGCTCGCGTCGGCGAACGGCAGCGCCATCGCATCGGCGCAAACGAACTCCATGTTGCCGAACCAGCCCTCGTCGAGGGCGCGGTCACGGCCCTGGGCTAGCATCGCCGTGTTGATGTCGGACGAGACCACGCTGCCCCGGCCGTCCAGCCGATCGAGGACCCGGTCGGCGATGTCGCCGGTGCCCGTCGCGAGATCGAGAAGACGGATGCCCGGCCGGGGGGCGAGCCAGTCGACCAGCGCCTCCTTCCACAAGCGGTGGACGCCGAGGCTCATCAGATCGTTCATCAGGTCGTAGCGGCTGGCGACCGAATCGAAGACCGCCTTGACCCGGGCCGCCTTGCCGGTCGGATCGACCCGCTCGAAACCGAAGCTCTCGGCGAGGCGTCGGGCGGCCGCCAATGCCTCGTTCGCAGGTTTGCTCTCCATCGACCTCTCGATCCTTCGCATGGCGCTCGCGTCGCCGTCGTTCTGTGCATGGCGCACCAGTCGCCGTCGTTCTATGCATGGCGCACCAGTCGCCGTCGTTCTATGGAAGCGGCCGCCCGACGGCAACCGGCGGCACGGTTGTCCGCGGCCCTGGAACCACGAACCCCCGTGCCCGAGCTTCCCGAAGTCGAAACCACCATGCGCGCCTTGGCGCGCCGCCTCGAAGATAGGCGCTTCGTCCTGGTCGAGCAGCGCCGCCCCGACCTCCGCTTCACCTTGCCGCAAGACCTGAAGACGCGGCTCGAGGGCCGCAGGCTGCAGGGCTTCGCCAGGCGAGCCAAGTTCATCGAGCTGATGCTCGACGACGGCTGGACCCTCTTGCTCCATCTCGGCATGTCCGGTCGGCTGGTCTTCGACGGGCCGCCCGCCGGCCCGCACGAGCACCTGACCTTCCACTTCGACGACGGCACCATCCTGCGCTTCGTCGATCCGCGGCGCTTCGGCATGCTCGATCTCTGGCCCACCGCCGAGCTCGCCGCGCACAAATGGCTGCAGCATCTGGGCGTCGAGCCGCTCGGCAACAGCTTCGACGGACCGGCGCTGCTGGCCCGCCTCGCCGGCCGGCAGGTGGCGCTCAAGGTGGCGATCATGGACCAGCGGCACATCGTCGGCGTCGGCAATATCTATGCCAGCGAGAGCCTGTTTCGCGCCGGTCTGTCGCCGCGCCGGCTCGCGGCCTCGGTCGGCCCCGAGCGGGCGCGGCGGTTGGCGGCCTCGATCCGCGAGGTGCTGCTCGAGGCGATCGACGCCGGCGGCTCGTCGTTGCGCGACTACGTCCAGTCGAGCGGCGAGCTCGGCAATTTCCAGCGCCTGTTTCGGGTCTACGACCGCGCCGGCCTGCCCTGCCCGGTCTGCGCCGGCCCGATCCGCCGCTGCGTCCAGGCCGGCCGGGCCACCTTCTACTGCGGCAAATGCCAGCGCTGACCGGGCCGGGTGGCCGGACCGCGCCTTCCTGCGACCGCGGTGCTCCCCATTTCGTGCTGCACCGCCGAAGAAATTCGTGCATTATCCCTGGACGCGCGGCGGTGAAGTGATGTTAAAGCCGGCGTCTGCGGACCGTCGAGCGGCATCGTCGTATCGCCGGGCGCATGTGCACCTGCCGAAGCCTCTGGGGAGTGGAACATGGCCTTCGAGACCATCCTGGTCGAAAAGCGTGACGCCGTCGCGATCGTGACGCTCAATCGTCCGAAGCAGCTGAATGCCTTGAACGGCCTGTTGATCAGCGAGCTGAAGCAGGCGCTCGACGGCTTCGATGCGGACCCGGCGATCGCCGCGGTGGTGCTGACCGGCTCGGAGCGAGCGTTCGCCGCCGGCGCCGACATCAAGGAGATGGCAGAGAAGGATTTCGCCGAGGCGTTCAACGGCGACTTCATCGGTCCCTGGCACGAGATCGCCGATCACAAGAAGCCGGTGATCGCCGCGGTCGCCGGCTACGCGCTCGGCGGCGGCTGCGAGCTCGCGATGATGTGCGACATCATCATCGCCGCCGACAACGCCAAGTTCGGCCAGCCCGAGATCAATCTCGGCACCATCCCCGGAGCGGGCGGCACGCAGCGGCTGACCCGGGCCATCGGCAAGTCCAAGGCGATGGAGATGATCCTCACCGGCCGCAACATGGACGCCCAGGAAGCCGAGCGCGCCAATCTGGTGGCCCGCGTGGTGCCGGCCGGCGACCTCCTCGACGAGGCGGTCAAGCTCGCCGAGACCATCGCCGAGAAGTCGCAGCCGATCGTCGCCATGGCCAAGGAAGCGGTCGACGTCGCCTACGAGACGACACTCGCCGAAGGCATCCGCTTCGAGAAGCGGACCTTCTATGCCACCTTCGCCACCGCCGACCGCAAGGAAGGCATGGCCGCCTTCGCCGAAAAGCGTACCGCGAACTTCACCCAGCGCTGAGCCCGGCATGCCTGCCGGTCATTGACGTCGCGCGGCCCGCCCGTTATACGAGCGGCCTTCAGTTCACAAGAGGACCAGACGTGGCCCACAGTCGTACCGCCAAAAAGCGTATCCGCCAAACGGCCAAGCGCACCGAGCGCAATCGCAGCCGCATCAGCCGGATTCGCACCTTCGTGCGCAAGGTCGAGGACGCCATCGCTAAAGGGGACGCGACGGCGGCAACCTCGGCTTTTGCCGCCGCCGCCCCGGAATTGCAGCGTGGCGTCAGCAAAGGCGTGCTGCACCGCAATACTGTAGCGCGCAAGATTTCGCGACTGTCGAGCAAGGTCAAGTCGCTGAACCTCGCCGGCCGTAGCTGAACTCTCCTTTATCCCGGCTTTTCAACACCCTGCCGAAATGTAGACCTGCTGCCTTCGGCGGCAGGTTTACACTTTGGCAGGCATTTTTTTGTCACGTTACTCAACCATTAAGAGAAAACGGCCGTTCTCTTTTTGAACCACTTGCCAGCGCAACGGCCTTCGGTTACTGTCCGGAAATGCGGTGAGGATAGTGCGACCCACCGGAAGACTTAGATTTACTTAGAAATCGGCGGTAAACGGCACTAACCGCAGGCTTTTCCCTGCTAAACCGCAGGGTGAGCATGTCGGACCAACACTAGCTGCCAACAAACGTAGCCGCCTGATCCGGCCAGGGTCGACACGAGCGTTTGCGCTCGTCTTCGGCCGAGGGCGGCGAGAGTCGACGGGACGGGCGGGCGGTCAGCCGACGCCCCGGCGACACGGGCACGATTGGGCGGTAACGCCGCAAAATAGGATGGACCCTGCGCGGATGATCCGAGGGAGCAAAACCGAGTCGGTACTCGAGACGGAAATGGTCGTCCCCAGAACCAACGAGATTGAGAACCAGTGGGCCCAGGTGCGCAGCCTCTTGCGGCATGAATTCGGCGAAACCGCCTATGCCACTTGGCTCAGCCCCTTGGAGCTGCTGCAACTCGACGGCGATCGCGTGGTCATCACCGTGCCGACGCAGTTCATGCGCGAGTGGGTGGTCAACAACTACGCCGATCGCATCCGCGCCCTCTGGTCGAGCGTCAACCCGACCGTGCGCAGCATCTCGCTCAACGTCCGCACCCCGCGAACCGAGCCGGCCGGCAACCGCCAGGCCACGAACAGCAGTGTCGTGCGCCCGCGCATCGTCGCCGACAACACGTCGAGCGACAGCGCGCCGGGCATCGCCGATGCCGAAAGCGACGCCGGCAGCCCCGCCGCCGCCCCCGTGTCGGTCGCGGTCGGCAACGGCGGCACCCTGCCCGACCTCGCCGAACTCGGCGCCTCGCTCGATCCGCGCTTCACCTTCGACACCTTCATCGTCGGCAAGCCCAACGAGTTCGCCTTCGCCGCCGCCGAGCGGATGGCCGCCAACGAACGCCCGCCCTTCAACCCGCTCTTCCTCTACGGCGGCGTCGGCCTCGGCAAGACGCATCTGATGCACGCCATCGGCTGGCAGGTGAAGCGCACCAACCCCGACCGCCGCGTCGTCTACCTCTCGGCCGAAAAGTTCATGGTCCAGTTCATCCGCGCCCTGAAGCAGCGCGACACCATGGGCTTCAAGGAAATGTTCCGCTCGGTCGACCTCTTGATGGTCGACGACGTCCAGTTCATCAGCGGGAAAGACTCCACCCAGGAAGAATTCTTTCATACCTTCAATGCGTTGGCCGAACGCGGCAGCTCGATCGTCATCTCCGCCGACAGGAGCCCCTCGGACCTCGCCGGGATGGAGGAGCGCATCCGCTCGCGCCTCGGCTGGGGCCTCGTCGCCGACATCCATCCGACCACCTACGAGCTCCGCGTCGGTATCCTCCAGGCCAAGGCCGAGCAGCTCGGGGCGGCGGTCCAGCCCGAGGTGTTCGAGTTCCTGGCGCAACGCATCACCTCCAACGTGCGCGAGCTCGAAGGCGCCTTGAACCGCGTCGTCCACCAGGCGACGCTGCTCCGCCGCCCGGTCTCGATCGACATGGCGCAGGAGGTCTTGAAGGACCTGCTCCGCTCGAACGAACGCCGGGTGACCATCGAGGAGATCCAGCGGGCCGTCGTCGAGCACTTCCAGCTCAAGATGAGCGACATGGCCTCGACCCGCCGCGCCCGGCAGGTCGCCCGGCCTCGCCAGGTGGCGATGTACCTCGCCAAGCAGCTGACCCCGCGCTCGCTGCCCGAGATCGGCAAGAAGTTCGGCGGCCGCGACCACACCACGGTGATGCATGCGGTGAAGCAGATCGAGAAGCTCTGCGAGACCGACCGCAGCCTCGCCGACGACGTCGCCGCCTTGCGCCGTCGCCTCTCCAACTGAGCCGAACAGCCGTGCCGGGCCCGCTCGGCATCCTGATGCTCGAAACCGGCTTCGCCAGGCCACCGGGCGACATCGGCAACCCGGCGAGCTTCGCCTTTCCGGTGCTGTTTGCGTCCGTTCCGGGTGCGTCGGCCGCGCGCGTCGTGCGCGAGCGGGCGACCGGGCTGCTCGAGCCCTGCATCGCCGCCGGCGAGCGCCTCGCCCGGCAGGGTGCCGTCGGCCTGATGACCTCCTGCGGCTTTCTCGCCTTGCACCAGCAAACCCTCGCCGCAGCCCTGCCCGTCCCGGTTGCCACCTCGAGCCTGCTGCAGGTGCCGCTGGTCGAACGGCTGCTGCCGCCCGGCCGGCGGGTCGGCGTGCTCACCGCCTCGGCCACCGACCTGACGCCGGACCATCTCGCCGCCGTGGGCGTCGCCGCCGACACGGCCATCGCCGGGCTCGATCCCGAGGGGCACTTTGCGACCGTGCTCCTGGGCGGCGACGAACCGCTCGATCCCGACCGTGCCGCCGCCGACCTCACGTGTGCTGCCGACCGCCTGCTCGCCCGCCACCCGGCGATCGGCGCCATCGTCCTCGAATGCACCAATATGGGCCCCTATGCCCGGCCGCTCGCCCGCCACACCGGCCTGCCGGTCTTCGACGTCGTGGGCTTCGCCCACTGGTTCCACCGCGGGCTTTGTCCATAAGACGCAACTCCGCGTCGCGCCGCTGACGGCAAGCCTGCTTGCCGCCGCCTATGTCCCGACCAGGGAGTGGCCCGCCGGGCCTCGGGCTTGGAGATGCGTGATGTCGCGAGAGGCACGTCGAGGAGGCCGCAGCAGCCGCCGGGCCGAGCGGATGGCAGGCGGCCTGAAAGCCCTGCCGGCGCTCTACCGCCGCCTTCCGGTCTACGAGGTCCTGAACGAGGAGGGCCTGGAACTCGTCCACCAGGCGTCGCTGAACATCCTGGAAGAGATCGGGATCGATTTCCGCGACCCGGAATCCCTCGACATCTGGCGTCGGCAGGGGGCCGAGGTCCGGGGCGAGCGCGTCCACATCCCGGGCGAGCTGCTGACAGCGCTCGTGGCGAAGGCCCCGCGCCGCTTCACCCTGCACGCCCGCAACCCCGAACGCACGGTCGAGATCGGCGGCGACCACACCGTCTTCGCTCCCAATTACGGCTCGCCCTTCGTGCGCATGGCCGACGACGAGCGCCGCTACGGCACTCTCGAGGACCTCGCCACCCTGCACAAGCTCGCCCACGTCGCCCCCGCCCTGCAGAACGTGGGGTCGGTGATCTGCGAGCCCACGGACTGCCCGGTCTCGAGGCGCCATCTGCACATCACCGCCTCGGCCATCCGCCACTCCGACAAGAGCTTCATGGGCCCGGTGACCGCCCCCGAGCGCGCCGCGGATGCGGTCGAGATGGCGAAAATCGTCTTCGGCGAGGCGTTTATCGCCGAGAACACGGTCATGGTCTCGCTCGCCAACGCCAACACGCCCTTGGTCTGGGACGAGACCATGCTGGGTGCGGTCAAGGTCTATGCGCGGGCCAACCAGTGTGTCATCCTCGCCCCCTTCACCCTCGCCGGTGCGAATACCCCGGCCTCCACGGTCGCCACCGTGGCCCAGCTCAACGCCGAGGCCCTGGCCGGCATCGCCTTCGCCCAGGCGGTGCGGCCGGGGGCACCCGTCATCTACGGCAATTTCCTCGCCACCGTCTCGATGAAGTCCGGTGCCCCGATGGCCGGCACCTCCGAGCTGGCGCTGATGAACTTCATGATCGGCCAGCTGGCGCGTCGCTACGGCGTGCCCTGGCGCTCGTCCGGCATGCTCACCGGCTCGAAGATCTGCGACGCCCAGGCGGCCTACGAATCCGCCTTCAACATGCTGCCGATCCTGCTCGCGGGCGCGAATTTCGTGATGCACACGGCGGGCTGGTCGGAAGCCGGGCTGGTCTGCAATCTCGCCAAGTTCATGCTCGATGCCGAGCAGCTCGAGATGCTCCACCGGCTGGGCCAGGGACCGAGCTTCGCCGATTTCGACGCGGCCCTGGACGCCATCCGCGAGGTCGGCCCCGGCGGGCATTTTCTGGGCACCGCCCACACCCAGGCGCATTTCCAGGACGCCTTCTTCATGAGCCGGCTCGCCGACAACAACAGCTTCGAGCAGTGGCAGGCGGAAGGGGCGAAGGATGCGGCGACCCGGGGCCGCGAGGCCGCCCGTGCCGCCCTCGACAGCTGGCAGGCCGTCCCGCTGGACCGCGCCGTCGACGAGGCGCTGAGCGCCTACATCGCCCAGCGCGAGGCGGTGATCCCGGACAGCTGGGAGTAGCCGCCGGCTTGCAAACTTTTTAGAAGAGTTCCAATTTATGGGTGGTCTGGAGAGTCCACCCGATGCCCCTCGATCCCGTCGTCCTCGTCTTCCTCGCCGCGTTGCTCACCGCCATCGCCACCGGGCTCGGGGCCCTGCCGTTCGCCTTCGTGCCGCACATGAGCCGAAGCTGGCTCGGCGCCTCGAACGCGTTTGCCGCCGGCCTGATGATCGCCGCCTCCCTCAGCCTGATCGTCGAGGGCGTGATGCTCGGCCCCTGGCGCACGGCCACGGGCGCGCTGATCGGCTTCGTCCTGATCCGCCTCGCCCACCACCGCCTCGACGGCCGCCAGGACCTGCATGTCGGCGAGCTGCACGGAGCGGATGCCAAAAAAGCCCTCCTGATCGTCGGTGTGATGACCATCCACTCCTTCGCCGAGGGCATCGGCGTGGGTGTCGCCTTCGGCGGCGGCGACGATCTCGGCGTCTTCATCTCGGCCGCGATCGCCGTCCACAACGTCCCCGAAGGCCTGGCCATCGCCCTCGTCCTGGTACCCCGCGGCGTCTCCTGGGCGATGGCCGCCTGGTGGGCCGTCTTTTCCAGCCTGCCGCAACCCTTGATGGCCGTTCCGGCGTTCCTCTTCGTCCTCTGGTTCGAGCCCTTCCTGCCCGTCGGCTTCGGCCTCGCCGCCGGTGCGATGCTCTGGATGACCACGTCCGAGCTCATCCCGGAAGCGCGCGAGGACCTTTCCGACCGGCGCATCGCCGCGACCATCGTCGTCGCCATCGCGCTGATGATCGCCTTTCAGGAGCTGGTGCTGCGCTGAGCCGTCGTCTTGCGGCACTGCACAAGAGCCTCTACCGTCCGCGGCGTACCGACTTGAACGAGGGGGTCGCCATGCCGACCAAGGGCATCTACGCCGCGGTGGTGACACCGGTCGACGATACCGGGGCCATCAGCATCGAGCGCTACTGCCGTCACGCCCGCTGGCTGTTGCGGCAAGGCTGCGCCGGGCTCGGCGTGTTCGGTACCACGAGCGAAGCCAACTCCTTTTCGGTGGCCGAGCGCCAGGCGACCCTCGAAGCATTTCTCCAGGCGGGCCTGCCGATCGATCGCCTGATGCTCGGGGTCGGCACCTGCAACCGCGCCGATACGGTAGCCCTCTGCCGCCATGCGCTCGAGCACGGCGTGACCGAGCTCGTCATGCTCCCCCCGTTCTTCTACAAGAACAACGCCGACGAGGGGCTCTTTCGCGCCTATGCCGAGGTGATCGACAAGGTCGCCGACGACCGCATGGCGCTCTCCCTCTACCACTTCCCGCAAGTCTCGGGCGTACCCCTGACCCGTACCCTGATCGAACGCCTGGTCGAGGCCTACCCTCGGACGATCAAGGGGATCAAGGACAGCTCCGGCGACTGGGCACACACCCGAGGCCTGATCGAGGCCTTTCCGAGCCTCGCCGTCTTCTCCGGCAACGACACCCACCTTCTGCAGAACCTGGAAGCCGGCGGTGCCGGGACGATCTCGGCTGCGGCCAACCTCGCCGCGCACGAGAGCGCCGTGGTCTTCGAGGCCTTCGGCAAGGGCGACAAGGCCGCCGCCGAGGCCGCCATGCCGGTCGTCGCCAATGTCCGCAGGACGCTCGCCGAATACCCGCTGATCGCAGCGATCAAGCACGTCATCGCCGAGGGCCAGCACGACGACGTCTGGCGCACCGTCCGCCCGCCACTGCTCGAGCTCGATCGCCCCTCCGGCGAAGCCCTGATCCGCGCCCTCGACGCCGCCGGCTACGCCTACGACCCGGATCTCTACAGCGTCGCCGGCGCCTGACGGATGCGATCGACCAGACGCCCGCGCGAAACGGACAACAGCCGTTCATGCGCGGCCGCCGCCCCCCGAGCGGCAGGAGCGACGGTCCAGGGTCTGCGCTGATGGCAGCAGCGGAGGTGCGCCCGCTCACCGTCGTCGAAGCCCTCGTCCCCGTCGCCTTCGGCGGCCTTTTTCTCGGCGCCTCCTTTCTGCTCTTCGGCGCCGATGCCACCAAGGGCCCGCTGCAGACCGCCGTCATCTGTGCGACCGTGGTGGCGATGCTCGTCGGCCGCCGGGCCGGCCACGCGTTCGCGGCGATGCGCGAAGCGGCCCTCGCCGGCTTGGCCAGCGGCTTCGGCACCATGGCCGTGCTGTTCGCCGTCGGCGCCCTGCTCGGCACCTGGGCGATGAGCGGCACACTCCTGGCGCTGGGCTACTACCTGCTGCAGGTCCTCACCCCCGACCTTCTCTTCCTCACCTCGGCCGTCATCGCAGCGCTCGTCGGCTTTGCCATCGCCAGTGCCTGGACCACCGTGTCGACCGTCGGCATCTGCATGGTCGGCATCGCCCTGCAGGTCGGGGTCGACCCGGCGATCACCGCGGGTGCGGTCATCTCCGGCGCCTATTTCGGCGACAAGCTGTCGCCGCTCTCGAAGAAAAGCGCGCTCGCCGCTGCCGTCGCCGGGGTCGATCCCGCCACCCACCGCCGCGAGGCACTCTGGACGTCGATTCCGGCCTTCGCGCTGACCCTCCTCGTCTTCTGGTGGCTGGGCGAGCCCGCCAGCCGCGATGCCGCTGTCACCGCCGCCCTGCTCGACGCCGAACTGCAGATCAGACCGCTCCTCCTCCTGCCGCTCGCCGTCGTCATCGTCCTCGGCGTTGTCGGCCTGCCGCCCTTCATGACGATGTTCACAGGCGCCCTGGTCGGCGGCGTCGTCGCGATGATCCTCAAGACCGAGTTCGTGCTCGGCTTCGCCGGGCTCGACGGACCGGTGAGCCTCGGCCTCCTGAAGGGCCTCTGGCAGGCGATGGCCACGGGTTACGTCTCGACGACCGGCAACGCCACTCTCGATAGCTTTCTCGGCCGCGGCGGCATGGCCTACATGCTCGATACCATCTGGCTGATCGCCGCGGCGCTGGCCTTCGGCGGCGTGGTCGAACGGGTGGGTCTCCTGCACCGCCTGTTCGAGCCCGTCATCGCCGCCGTCCGCTCGCCGGGCGGCCTGGTCACCACCACCGTCGCAGCAGCCTTCACCACCAACGTGCTCACCGCCGACCAGCAGACCGGCACCCACCTCGCCGAGCAGATCCTGAAACCCGCCTTCGCTGCTCGCGGCATCCAGCCCGTCGTCCTCTCCCGAGCCGCCGCCGATTCCGCCGGCGTCAGCTCGCCGCTCATCCCCTGGAACAGCTGCGGTGCCTATCTCGCCGCCGCCCTCGGCATCAACACCATCACCTATGCGCCCTGGGTCCTCTTCGCCTTCTTCAGCCCCGCACTCACCATCCTCTTCGCCTGGGCCGGCCTGCGCATGCTCCGTCAGCCACAGACCGGCCCCCTCGGCCGCGCCCAGCTCAGCTGAGATCGAGCGCCGACCGCTTCAGATCCGCCAGCCGACAAACCTCCAGCGTCCGCTCGTGCGTCGCCCGAAGCACCACCCGCGGTGCCTTGCCCGCCAGATGTGCCTCCTGCCACCGCGCCGCGCACAAGCACCACCGATTCCCGGGCACCAGCCCCGGAAAGCCGAACTCCGGCCGGGGCGTCGACAGATCGTTCCCGCGTTCCTTGCTGAACGCGAGAAAATCCGCGGTCATCTCCGCACAAACCGTGTGCACCCCCAAATCCTCCGGCCCCGTATGACAACAACCGTCCCGAAAGAACCCGGTCATCGGCGACAACGAGCAAGGCTCCAACACCTCCCCCAGCACATTACGCCCCTCACCCCACTCGTCACTCGCCATGCACGGATTCTCCTGAAAAAAGCGGGGGAAATGATTTCCCCCGCACCCCCTCGGACCTTTGCGGTTGTCGGCAGCTTGGCGGTGGTGGTCAAGCGGGCTACGATGGCGGCATGATCATGACCGACCTCGACGAGCAGCATGTCGTCGCCTGGACGGAAAAGCAGGCACGTGAGTTGCGCGAGCTACGCGCTGACCGCTGGAACGGCCCGCTTGATCTTGAGCATTTAGCCGAGGAGATCGAGGACTTGGGCCGCAGCTAATGCCATGCCGGCGAATCACCCCTTGAGCAAATCATCATCCTCGTCCTGAAGTCCCACAACACCAAGGCCAAGACACCTTGGTCCTACTGGGCCAACGAAATAGACCAGTTCCGCAACGAATTCGACCGCCACCTCACCCGCCACGATCCGCCAACAGCCGGCCCCCAACCGCGAAACCCACTACTAATCTGCCGGCCACCTGACTACCCGAGCCCTGACCCGCGAGGAACCGGACACCAAGCCCGACATCCCGGGCGAGTGTCCTTGGACGTTCAACGACATCCTCAGCAGCGACGAACTGCTCGACGCAGAGCGAACTATGCACGATTAGTGGTGGAGAACAGATGATAGACGCCATCGTCAGTTCTGGATGGGCCATGGCGGCGATCGCCGTTTCCGGATGGCTTATGACTGCACTCGGGTTAGCAATTGCTGCCGTCCAGACCTATCGGGTTAAGAAGTTAGCAAAGCGTCAGCGGGAACAACTAGAGATATTTGTTGAAGACGCCGATTACATCAGCCTTGAACATGAAATTATTGACGAAATTGCCCGAAAGCTGGACGATAAAATGATCCTCCGCTTCCTGGTCTCTTCACATCAGAGGGGGTAAGACCTATACAGAAGTCTATTTGACTTCTACCTGTCCGCCGAGCGCCAATTCACATACGATGACTTGCGGCCCGTCTGCCAGACGCCGCCGATTTCGCACCGGTGGCAAGAGGACTTCTGGAAAGGACGTGTGGCTATGCGACCTGAGAACAGACAAAAGGAGGTTCCGACGGAGCGGTTTCTCGCCGAGAACCGGAGCCGCCGCTTCAAGGCGCTTCGCGATAGAGACGCTTCAACCGAGATATCGGCGTCGTGCATAGAAACGCATCCAGTGGAGAGAGCCGTCTGACGAGAATAAGGGGGCTTCAGGGAACTGCTCCCTCATTAACCGAAACAGTCGAGGTTACGGCTCACGACGCATCAGCCGACGCCAAGCGCTGCTCAACGGACACGCCCGTGATGGCGGCATAGAGCACGTCCGGGTCGAGGTCGGACCCGTTTGGCCAGGAGATTGTGCCGGTTTCGGGATCGGTGGTGACCTGGGCGAAATAGGCAGGGTCGGCGAGGGGGGCGAGGATGCCGGTGAACGGGATCATCGCTGCGATGTCGACCTCGCCTTCGACGCCGTCCTCGAAGCGGAGGAAGAGCCGGTGTCGGCCGAGTGGCCGGGCTTCGATGATGTCCTTCAGCATGCCTGTCTACTCCAGCGGGGCGATTCTCGGCAGCGGTTCGTGGCGCCGGGCGCGTTCCCAGGCGTCGAGCAACTCTGCCCGGTGAGTCGCCGCCCATTCCGTCACGAGCCCGAGGGCTCTTGGACCCAAATGACCATGGAGCACGGCCGATGTCCGGATGTCGATGATCGCACGCTGCGAGCCGTAGCGCACGTGGAAATGGGGTGGAGGATGGTCGGCGAAATACATCAAGATGACCATCCCGAAGAAACGACTGATCTCGGGCATCGCCAGGGCCGACCCATGCCCCCCTTCGTAACTTTCGGTGGGGCGCGGGGAGGATCATCCTCCCCGCACTTCTGCCCTCTACCCCCAGAGTTCCCGCACCGGCGGCTGCATCATCGCCCATTCGTAGTGGATCGCGTGGTCGCGGTCGCGGGCGAGGAGCAGGGGCGCGTCGAGGTCGAGGCAGGCGGCCTTGGGGGCGAGGACGAAGGCCGGCGCCATGGCGAGCGAGGAGGCCATCATGCAGCCGACCATGATCTCGAGCCCTTCGGCCTCGGCCTGTTCGGCGAGCTCGAGGGCCGCCGTGAGCCCGCCGGTCTTGTCGAGCTTGATGTTGATCATGTCGTAGAGCGGGGCGAGCCGTTCCAGGTCCTCGATCCCGTGGCAGCTCTCGTCGGCGCAGAGCGGGACCGGGCGGGGGAGGCCGAAGAGGGCTTCGTCGAGGTCGACGGGGAGCGGCTGCTCGATCAGCTCGATGCCGAGGCCGGCCAGGTGCCGGCTCCAGCTCTCGACCATGTCGGGCATCCAGGCCTCGTTGGCATCGACCACGAGGCGGACCTCCGGCAATGCGGCGCGCACCGCCTCGACCCGCTCGAGGTCCCCGGCGCCGCCGAGCTTGAGCTTCAGAAGTGGCCGCCCGCAGGCCAATGCCGCCGCCGCCATCGCTTCGGGCGTGTCCAGCCCGATCGTATAGGTGACCAGCGCCGGCTGCGGCGGCGGCAGGCCCAAGAGCTCCTGCACGCTCTTCCCGGCGGTTTTGGCCTCGAGGTCCCAGAGCGCGCAGTCGACGGCATTGCGCGCCGCCCCCGGAGGCATCTCGCGCAGCAGCCCCTCGCGATCGCCGCCCGCCTCGACGAAGCCGCGCACCGCCTCGATCTGTGCGGTCACCGAGTCCACCGTCTCGCCGTAGCGGGCATAGGGCCGGCACTCGCCACGGCCCGCACAGGCCCCGTCGCGGATGGTCGCGGTGACGAGCTCGAGCTCGCTCACCGAGCCGCGCGAGATGGTAAACGGCTTCTTCAGCGGGAAGCGGTCGACCGCGACCTCGAGCGAGAGCACCATCAGGGCAGCGCGTCCACGAGCTTCACCACACCCGAGCGGAACGCATCGACCGCCGGCAGCTGCAGCTCGTCCTCGACCTTGGCAAGGTAATCGCGGGCGGCGGCGTCGCTCAGCGCCGCGGTGTTGATGCTGACCCCGATGGCCCGGACATCCGGGTTGGTCAGCTGTGCGGCCTCGAGGTTGCGCTGCAGGCAGAGCGCCAGCCCCGGCAAGGGCTGATGCGGCAGGCCGCGCATGTGGGTGCGCGTCGGCTCGTGGCAGAGGACGAGAAAATCCGGCTGGCTGCCGTGCAGCAGCCCGAGGCTGACGCCGGCGAAGGCGGGGTGAAAGAGCGAGCCCTGCCCTTCGACGATGTCGTAGTGGTCCGGATCGTTGGCCGGGCAGAGCCACTCGACCGCACCCGAGATGAAATCGGCCACGACCGCGTCGATCGACACGCCCTCGCCGGCGATCAGGATCCCGGTCTGCCCGGTGGCACGGAAATCCGCCTTCATGCCGCGCGCGCGCATCTCGTTCTCCAGGGCCAGGGTCGTATACATCTTGCCGCAGGAGCAATCGGTGCCGACCGCGAGGATCCGCTTGCCCGGACGCCTGGTGCCTTTGCCGGTGGCGAACGTCCGGGTCGGATGGCGCACGTCGAAGAGGCGGACACCCCGGCGCTCGGCCGCAGTGCTGACCTCCCTGATGTCGGCGAGGCGCATGTGCAGTCCCGAGGCCACGTCCATCCCGGCCTCGATCGCCTCGACGATGGTCGCGACCCAATGGTCGGGCAGCACCCCGCCGGCATTGGCCACCCCGACGAGGAAGGTCCGCGCCCCCGCCTCGGCAGCCTCGCCGATCGACAGCTCCGGCAGACCGAGATCGGCCTTGCAGCCGGCGAGCCGCAGCTGGCCGATCGAGGCATCGGGCCGCCAGTGCACGATACCTTGCGCGGTCTTCGCCGCGAGCTGGTCGGCAACATCCCCCAAGAACAAGAGATAGGGCTTGTCGATCACGGATCAGGCCTCGAGCGCGTTGTTCCCTGGCGCAGGGTTAGCACCCGCCGGCTGCCGACGCGAGAGACCGTTTCGCCGATCCGCCGGTCCGGCAGCGCCGCAACCTGCCCGTCGTTCGCTCGATCGTCCGAGCGAAGCGGCCGAGCAGCGGCGCGACACATCGCCGAAGAGGTGGCACCGGCGGTCCCGGATGATGCCGACGCCGCGGTGGCATCGACCGACGGTACGGCGGTGCAACCGACAAGCAGTGCACGGACGGCGCGCCGGGGCGGCAGCCCGGCTCAGTTGCCCGGGCGTTCGCCGGATGCCAGGACCCGGGCCAGGTTGCAGATCGCGTCTTGATGCTTGCGGCTGTCGATCGCGGCGAAATTCCGGGCGAGCTCGAGAAGCATCCGCTGCTGCGGCATCATCTCGGTCGCCTTGGTCTTGGCCTGCTGGTCGGGCTCGATATCGTCGAAGAAATAGCCGATCTCGACGCCGAGCGCCTGGGCGATCTGATAGAGCCGGCCGGCGGAGATGCGGTTGATGCCGGTTTCGTATTTGTGCGCCTGCTGGTAGGTGACACCGATCAGCTCGGCCATCTGCTGCTGGGTCAGGCCCAGCATGATGCGCCGCTGGCGGATGCGCAGGCTGACATAGTGGTCGACATCGAGCGCCCGGCTGCGCCCGCCGGTGCTCTTGCCGACGGGCTTGTTGGCGACTTGATTCATCATGCTTTCCGATCCCTTCACGTCGCGAACGCAGCGGTTGCACGGTGCGCCGCGACCCCCGGACACCTCTTATTTAGCTAAAATACCGGGCATATTTTAAACTTCCAGAGAAACCTGTATTTCTCATCAACCTGAAGAGGAAATCTCTTTATCGCCGCCGAGGCACGCCTCGACCTCCAGCTGCCCCAGCACCAGCCGTGCGGCGACCGGCCGGAGCGGCCCGAGCACCGGTGCCTGATACGCCGTCAACAGATAATTGCCCGGCTCGCTGGCCGGCATCAGCCGGCGCAGGAACTGCCGGCCACAGGCCAGTTCGGCCACCACGTGGCGACCGACCAGGGCCGCGGGCTCGCTCGCCGCGGTGCGGGCGACGAGGATCGTGGTGCCCGGGCGGAACACCGGCAGCATCGCGTCGTCGTCGAGCACCATCGCGACCAGCCGGTCCTCGGCCAGCGTCAGGCTGGTCGTGCGACCGCGTTGATCCAACAGGCCCGCCGCATCGAGCCGGCCGAGCCGCAGCAGGCTGCTGCGGTGCGGGCTGCGGCCGTACTGCAGGTACTCGGGGCTGCTGTCCAAGGCCTCGGCGAGCTTCTCGACGACGTCCCGGCTGGGCATGTACTCGTCGCGCTCGTAAGGCCCGATCGCCGTCTGATGCCGGCCGATCCGGCGAGCCAGCTCGGCCTGGCTGAGCTCGAGGCCGAGGCGAAGCGCGCGCAACCGCTGGCCGAAGCTCCGCAGCTCACCCGGCTGCATGCGATACCGTCATCGAGCTGTCTCCCGAGTTCCCGCGAACGATCGGCAACGAGACCAGCTCATAGCCGATTCGAGCATATCTCGGAAGAGCTACCCGCCTCGACATTCACCTTTTGCGTTCAGTCGGCCGGCAAAAGGGTCAGAATGTGACCAGCTTCCCTCACGCTATCGGCGATGGCGATACGCTGCAGCCGGCCGTTTCGCCAGGCTTCCGTCTGGTCGCGGTAGTGCGGCGACAGCGGATGACCCGACTGGCCGCCGGGCAGGATCGCATGGAAGGTGGATTTTTCGCCGAGATCGACGACCAGCCTGAGGCTCGCGGCCATCACCGTGGTGTAGGGATCCCGCGGTAGATAACGGGCCACCGCCACCGTCCCGGCATCACCACCGCCCACGGCCTCGAGCGAGAACAGCCGGCCGAGTCCGGCCACGGCGTCCAGCGGACGATGCGCCATGCGCACCCGGCTGGCCTCGCCCCAGCGCCACGCCCGCCAGTCGTCACCCTGCAGCGACCGCAACTCCTCCAGGGCCGTGGTGAACGCCAGCGCCGCCATGTCGGCACAGCTCTGGACCGCGTCGGGCAGGTGCTGGTCGTCGCACCAGTCGGGGGCCGCCTCGACGATGTGGCGCAGCGCATCGGTGCGCAGGCCCTCGTAGGCGGCGAACCGGTCGCCGAGGTCGTCCTCGAGAACATGACGCACCAGCGTCCGGTACCACGCCTGGAAGATCAGCGGCTCCGGCCGGTCGGGGCCGCTCTCGCCGTTCCAGTCTTCCATCGCCGCCAGGATCGCCGCGGCATCCTCGTCAACGGGCTCCACCTCGAGCAACAGCGGCAGGAAATCCCGCACCATCGTCGACCGGCGGTCGTGCTGCAACCGCCGCATCGCCTCGACATCGAGCGGCGCGTCGCCGCCGACCGCCGCCCGCAACACCTCCTCGAGCCGGCGGGCGCGCAGATCGTCGTTCCAGTCGCGGGTCACGTGATGCGGAAAGCCGGGGCCGACCAGGCGGTTGTTGGCATTGAAGAGATAGCCCTCGGGCACGGCACCACTCCGCGGGTTGGCGGCCGGCGGCAACAGACCCAGCCAATCGTGGCTGCCGGTCCAACCCGGCCGCGGCAGGCTGCCGTCACCCTGGCGGCGCAGCGGCAGCCGGCCGGCGAGCTCGATGCCGATCTTGCCCTCGACATCGGCGTAGAACGCGTTCTGCGTCGGGCTGAAGAACCGTGCCACGGCGGCGGTGAATTCCGCCCGATCGCGGGCCCGCGAAAGCGCGATGCCCGCCTCGATCGTCCGATCCTCGGGCAAGAGTGCGGTCCAGCGCAGCGCCAGGACATGGCCGGGACCGGCGGCATCGGCGGCGTGCGGCAGCACGTCCGAGACGACCGGGCCGTTGCGCGTGACCCGGACGGTATGGGTCACCGGGTCAGCGCCCTCGACCCGGATCACCTCCGCGCGGGTTTCGAACGGCTGCGGCCCCTCGGGCGTCAGGTAGCGGTCGGGATCGGTCGGGTCGAGCCGCTCGATGAAGAGATCGTCGGTATCGCCGCCGGTGTTGGTGAAGCCCCAGGCGATGCTGTCGTTGCGGCCGATCACGACCACCGGCAGTGACGGCAGCGTCGCCCCCTGCACGACGCCCTCAGGCGTGCGGATCGAGGCCAGATACCAGTGCGCCGGGGTACCGAGGCTGAGATGCGGGTCGTTGGCGAAGAGTGCTGCGCCCGAGGCGGTGTGCGCGCCGGCGATCACCCAGCCGTTCGAGCCCTGGCCCGGCGGCGTCTGCAGCGGCAAGGCGGCGAGCAGCGCACCCGCCTGATCGCCGATCGCCCGAACCGCCGCGAGATCCGTATCGGCTGGCGGCGAGACGGCGGCGAAGTCGGCCGCCGCGCCGCCGATCGTGGTCACCGCATCGGCGCGCGTCGGCGGCCAGAGATCGTCCAGGGCGGCGGCCGGCAAGTCGGCCAGCACCGTGGCCCGGGTCAACTCCCGCCGCCAGCTCTCGATCAGGCTGAGCGCCATCGTCTTGACCAGCACCAGGCTGTCCGCCGGAACCCAGGGCTCCGGACGGTGGCGCAGGATGAGGAACTCGGGCGGCAGCGGCCGGGAGCCATCGAGGATCACCGCGTTCACCCCCGCGGCATAGGCCTCGAGCCAACGGATCGCCTCGGGCGACAAATGATCGAGGGCCGCCTCGGCCGCCCGGTAGAGGCCGAGCGTGCGCATGAAGCGATCGGTCGGCACGCCCTCCGCGCCCACCACCTCGGCGAGCCGGCCGGCGCCGATCCGCCGGCTCATCTCCATCTGCCAGAGCCGGTCCTGCGCATGGACGAAGCCGAGGGCAAAAGCGGCGTCCCGCTCGCTTGCCGCCTCGATCAGCGGAATGCCGAAGGCGTCACGGCCGACCCTGACCGGCGCATCGAGCCCCGTGACCCGAACCTCGCCAGAAAGCTGCGGCAGGGAGGCATAGGCGAGCCAGCCGACGATCCCGGCGCCACCGAGCCCGAGGGCGAAAACCACCAGTGCCAGAATGGCCAGGACCCGGCGCACGGGCTCAGCCCAGGAGCCGCCGGTTGCGGAGATCGGCCGCGAGTGCTTCGGCCGTGGCGAAACGATGGGTGACGAAGCCGAGCCGGTCGGCCGCCTCGATGTTCTTCGCCGAATCGTCGATGAACAGCACCCGGCCGGGCGGTAGCCCGACATCGTCGAGCACGTGGTGGAAGATGTCGGCCTCGGGCTTGATCATGCCGAGCACGCCCGAGACGTAGATGGTCGCGAAACGGTCGAGAAAACGGTAGGCGGGGTCGTGCCGGACCAGGGGAAAGGTCTCGGCCGACCAGTTGGTCAGGGCGCGAAGCGGCCGTGCCCGAGCGTCGAGCTCCTCCAGTAGCGCCACCGTGGGTGCTATCGGCCCGCCGATCATCTCGATCCAGCGCGCGTGATAGGCCTCGATCTCGGCCCGCAACGCCGGATGGCGCGCGACCAACTCGGCCACGCCCTCGGCAAACGGCCGGCCGCGGTCGAGCTCGAGGTTCCAGGCCGGCGTGCAGACGGTGCCGAGAAACGCCTCCATGGCCGCTTCGTCGGCGAAGATCTTGCGGTAGAGCCGGCGCGGCTCCCAGTCGATCAGCACCCCGCCGAGATCGAAGAGTACCAGCTCGATCTCGGTATCGGTATCGGCCATCCGTCCTGCCTTTCCTGTCGTCGCTGATCCTGTCGCCGATGACAGGACCCCTTCTGGCGACCGGGCCCGCAACCGGTCAAGCCAGCGCCCGCTGCAGATCGTCGATCAGGTCGTCGACATGCTCGAGCCCGACCGAGAGCCGGATCAGGTCGTCGTCGATGCCCAGGGCCGCCCGCTCCTCGGCCGAGAGCTTGGAATGCGTGGTGGTCGCCGGGTGGGTGACCAGGCTCTTGGCATCGCCGAGATTGTTGGAAATGGCGATCAGCCGCAGCCGGTTCAGCACCGAAAACGCCCGCTCCTTGCCGCCGCCCACATAGAACGCGAGCAGCGTCGAGCCCGCCTGCATCTGCCGCCGCGCCAGCTCGTATTGCGGATGGCTCTCGAGGCCCGGGTAGAGCACCCGACGAACGTCGGGATGCGCTTCGAGGTGGTGCGCCAACCGCTCGGCCGACCGACATTGCTGGTTCACCCGAAGCGGCAGGGTCTCCAGGCCCTTGAGCAGCAGCCAGGCATTGAACGGGCTGAGGCTGGGGCCGGTGTGCTTGAGATAGGGATGCAGGACCTCGTCCCTGAAGCGCTGCGTGCCGAGCACCGCCCCCCCCAGGCAACGGCCCTGCCCGTCGATATGCTTGGTCGCCGAATAGACCACGATATCGGCGCCGAGCGCCAAGGGCCGCTGCAGAAGTGGCGTCGAGAAGACGTTGTCGACCACGACCTCGGCCCCGACCGTGTGCGCCAGTTCGGCAACCGCGGCGATATCGACGAGCGAGAGCGTCGGGTTCGACGGTGTCTCGAAAAAGACCATCGCCGTGGGCTCGGCCAGGGCCATCCGCCAGGCATCGAGATCGGCACCGTCGACGAACACCGTCTCGATCCCGAAGCGGGGCAGGATGTCGCCGATGACGTAGCGGCACGAGCCGAAGAGGGCGCGGGCGGCCACCACCCGATCCCCGGCCTTCAGCCGGCACATCAGTGCCGCATGGACCGCCGCCATGCCGGAGCTGACGGCACAACAGGCCTCGGCCCCCTCGATCGCCGCCAGCCGCGCCTCGAAGGTGGCGACCGTGGGGTTGCCGTAGCGGCTGTACATGAAGCCGGGAGCGCGGTCCTTGAAGCGGTCCTCGGCATCGCCCGCCTCGTCGTAGACGAAGCCCGAGGTGAGATAGAGCGCTTCGGACGTCTCGCCGTGATGCGAACGATCCAACGCCCCCTGCACCAACTGCGTCTCCAGCCGCCAGCCCGCCCCACCCCGTCCAGCCTCGTGCCGTCCCGACATGACCGTCGCCCCAACAGAAAAAGCCCCGGTCGAGCAGGACCAGGGCCAAAAGCGCACCCGATCTTTTAGCGGCATGTTTAACGTGGCCCGCAAGCCGACCGGCTCAAATCACCACGGACCCAGCCAGTAGGCCGGCCGGCGATGGGCGTCAAGCCAAAGGCTGTTCGACGATCGTCAACCCTCCACCCCGACCGCCGCGGTCACTTCCGCGAACCCGTCCCGGGCGAGACACGCCGCCAGCTCGTCGAGGATGCGCTGGATGATCCCCGGCCCCTGGTAGACGAAGGCGGTATAGAGCTGCAACGCCGTGGCCCCGGCCCTGATCTTGGCGTAGGCGTCGGCACCGGAGCCGATGCCGCCCACACCGATGAAGACGAGCCGGCCTTCGGCATGCCGGGCCATCAGGGCGAGCAGCCGGGTCGAGGGGGCGAAAAGCGGCCGGCCGCTGAGCCCACCGGCCTCTTGCTTGAACCGGCCGACGAGGCCCGCCGGCCGCGCGATCGTCGTGTTCGAGACGATCAGCCCGTCGATCGCGGCCTCGACCGCTGCATCGACGATGGCCAGCGCCGCCGTATCGTCGAGATCGGGAGCCACCTTGAGGAAGATCGGCCGCCGCGGGCCGCCGGACTCGACACAGCCCGCCCGCGCCGCGGTCACGGCCTTCAGCACGCCGGTCAGCGCCCGCTTCTCCTGCAGATCGCGCAGCCCCGGCGTGTTGGGTGAGGAGACGTTGACCGTGAGATAGTCGGCAAGCGGCAGAAGCCGGTCGGCACCTTCGGCATAGGCGGCCCGAGGCTCGCTCTCGTCCTTGTTGATGCCGATATTCGCCCCGATCACGAGACCGCGCGGGCGCGATGCCAGCCGGTCGGCAAACGCGTCGAGCCCGGCATTGTTGAACCCCATGCGGTTGATGATCGCGTCGTCCTCGGGCAGCCGAAACAGCCGCGGCTTCGGGTTGCCGGGCTGTGGCAGGGGGGTGACGGTGCCGGCCTCGATGAAGGCGAAGCCCAGCCGGGCGAGACCACCCAGCGCCTCGGCGTTCTTGTCGAAGCCGGCGGCGAGGCCGAGCGGATGCGCGAGATCGAGCCCGGCGAGGCTGACGCCGAGGCCGGGCGGCACGGCGAGCGGCAACCGCGGTGCCACCCCGAGTGCACGTATGCCGACGTCGTGAGCCGTCTCGGCCGGCAACAGGCGGAGCAGCCGCGCGGCGAGCGTCAGCCCCATCATCACGGTCGACGTCGTGCGTCAGCCATGCGCCCGGGCGATGAAGCCGCCGTCATTGGCGAAGTCCGGCTTGCTGTAGACAAAGGGCCCGCCCGTCGTCGTCACCACCTCGCCACCGGCCGCCCGCAGCACCGCGTGACCGGCGGCGGTGTCCCATTCCATCGTCCGCCCGAAGCGCGGGTAGACATCGGCCCGCCCCTCGGCCACCGCACAGAACTTGAGCGAGCTGCCACAAGAGATGGTCTCGGTAATGCCGTGCGCGGCGAGCCAGGCATCGGTCTCGGCATCCCGGTGCGAGCGGCTGGCGACCGCGACCAGGCCACCCGAAGGCGGCGTCGCGCGCACCGCGATCGGCTCGACCACGCCGCCTTTGCGTCTTTTGGCGCCATGGCCCATGGCCCCCCACCAGGCGGTGTCGATGGCGGGTGCCGTCACCACGCCGAGAGTCGGCAGTCGGTCCTCGACGAGGCCGATATTGACGGTGAACTCGCCACGCTGCTGGATGAATTCCTTGGTCCCGTCCAGGGGATCGACCAGCCAGAAGGGCCCGTCGCCGACCGCCGGAATCCGCCCCTTGGCCACCGCCTCCTCGGCGACCACCGGAATCGCCGGGGTCAACCGTGCGAGGCCGCGCAGGATGATCGCCTCGCCCGCCTCGTCGGCCGCGGTCACCGGCGACTTGTCGGCCTTCTGGGCGACCTCGGTGCCCGCCAGGTAATGGCGCATGATCTCGCGCCCGGCCTCGTCGGCCAGTTCGAGCAGGGCGCGCAGCAAATCGTCGGATGCCATCGACATGAGCCACCTGCAAATGACGGTGCCAGAGGAACGGGTGCGGCCGGGTCGCGACCACGGCCGTGCCTGCCTACCGGCTAGCTGCGCATCGAACAAGCGCCGAGACACCCGACCGAGATACCCGACCGAGATACCCGACCGAAACACCCGACAAGGCGCGACCGACCGCCGGCATTGCCCCCGCGACAGTCGGCGAACCCGCATGCCCGATCCTCCTCGCCAGCGGCAGCCGGCACGGGTGGCCGACCGTCGGGAAATTGCGGCGGCGCGATCGCTCCTTCGGGCCACACTTTGTCATTAGAAAAACTCGCAAGTACTTCATCCGATTTAGAAAAACTACAGTCGATCCACTGGTCGGTTTACCCGGACACGAGCGGCCGCTACGCCCCTCGACAGAATCCAGACAAGGGGGAGCGAACGATGATCGAGAGGCGTGACGGTCGTGGGTCGAGGCGGCTGCTCGGCATTGCCGTCGGGGCCGTGGCCGCGGCGTGGCAGGGCGTCGCATCGGCCGAGATCGACGAGTTTCATCCATACGCCGACCAACTGGTCGATCGCCTCGTGGTCGGCACCGAACAGCTGAGTGCGGCGATCGAGGCGGGCGATCTCGACGAGGCCAAACGCTTGTGGATCGCCGCGCGGTTCGGCTGGGAGCCCGGCGAGACGTTCTTCGGCGAGTTCTTCCCGGAGCACGACGAGGCCATCGATTTTTGGCCGGACGCCGAGCAGGGCTTCCACGCGATCGAGCCGCTGCTGTTCGTTGCCGGCGACGTCGAGGCGGCGGCACCGCTGATGCGTGATCTGCAAGCGGCGGTCGACGATCTGGCGGTGGCTTTCGCGGACACCCCGCTCACCCGGCAGGGTCTGCTGAACGGCACTGCGGGCATCGCCTTCGAGATCGGCTCGGAGAAGGCGGAAGGCGGCGAATCGCCCTACTCCGACACCTCGCTCACCGACATGCAGAACAACATGGTGGGCATCGAGGCCGCCTACGCGCTCGCCTTCGCCCGCGACCTGGAGGCCGCCGACGAGGCGATGCATCGCGAGGTGACGACCTTGCTGATCGCCTTGACCGATGCGCTCGACGTCGCCGGCATGGCGGACCTCGACCAGCCCCGACTGCTGCAGCTGAGCGAGGAGCTGGCGATAGCACTCCAGGATGCCGCAGGCCCGCTCGGTCTCGAGACGCCGAAGCTCGGCGGCTGAGCCCGTGCCGGTGCGCCACGCTCTCGCCGGCCTGCTGCTGGCAGCGCTCGCCACCGGTGCGGCCGGCGATGCCCGCGCGGCCGATCCCGGCAGCGCTGGTTCCAACTTCGAGCCCGAAGTACTGTCCGCCGAAGCCGCGCTGCCGCAAGGCAGCCGGCTCGGCGCGCTGACCCTCGAACAGCCGCGCCAGATCCTGACGATGGAACGGCTGGGCGAGCAGCAGAACTACCTCGTGGCCCTCGGCAACATGGCGTTCAGCGCAGCCAACCTCATGGGCGGGGTGGCACGCCAGGCGGGCATCAGCTGTGCCACCTGCCACAGCTCGGGCGAGATCAACCGCGCCTTCTTCATCCCCGGCCTCTCCGCACACCCGGGCTCGGCCGACGTCACCCACCGGTTGTTCAACCACCGCGCCGCCGACGGCATCGCCAATCCCCTGGACATCCCGAGCCTGCGCGGTCTCGCGGCCACCGCACCTTATGGCCGCGACGGCCGCTTCGCCTCGCTCAGGGAGTTCACCCGCAACGTGATCGTCGGCGAATTCGAGGGGGCGGAGCCCTCGCCCCTGGTCCTCGATGCCCTGGTGGCCTACCAGCTGCAGTTCGAATTTCTCGAGAACGACCGGCTCGGCCCGGCCGGCCGCTTGACCGAAGGGGCCGATGCCGCCGCCCGCCGCGGCGAGCAGCTGTTCCGCACGCCTCATCCGGGCATGGACGGGATGAGCTGTGCCAGCTGCCACCTGCCGTCGGCCCATTTCACCGACAACCGGATCCACGACGTCGGCACGGGCGGCAGCTTCGTCACCCCGACCCTCCGCAATGCCAATTCGACGCCACCCTATTTCCACGATGGCCGGGCCGCCGACTACGCCGCCGTCGTCGCGCATTTCGACACCACCTTCGGGCTCGGCCTCGGCGACGGCGAAGCGGCCGACCTCGTCGCCTATCTGGAGGCGGTCGGCCACGGCGAGGAGCCCTTCGAGCGCCAGGATTTCGCCTTCGACCTGCGCGAGGCGCTGATCTTCGCCGGCACGCTCGAGACCAGCATCGCCGATCAGGATGTCGCCGTCGTCGACCTCACCGTCGACACCGTCAGCCGTGAGCTGCGCGAGATCCGCGAGCGCTGGCCCGCGGCCGCCGACCGGCCGATCCGGGCGATCCTCGCCGACTGGACGCTCGGCATGCGCCGCATCGCTCTCGCCGCCGGCCGCGGCGACTGGGCGGCGGCGGCCGAGCAGCTGGCCGCCTGGCAAGCAGCGGTCGAGGCCGAACGCCCGCTGGTCGCCGCAGCCGAGCCCCGGTCGCTCTATGCGCCCGAGCGTCACGCCCGGCATCTGGCGGCCCTGGCCGGCCTCGCTGCGATGGCCGAGGGCGAGCCGCCCTCGCGCTAGCGGTCCGGTCCCCTTATGCTGACCGCCGTCCAGCAGGGGAGCCGCGCCGTGCCGTCCGAACCCGCCGTCTATCTCGCCGGCCCCGAGGTCTTTTTTCCGGATGTCGAGGACGTCGCGGCACGGCTGAAAACGCTCTGCGCCGCCGAGGGCCTCAGCGGCCTCTTTCCGACCGATGCCGAACGGCCGACCGGCGACCGCATCTCAACCGCCAGAGCCATCTATCTCGGCAACGTGGCGCTGATCGACCGGAGCCGTGCCGTCGTCGCCGACATCCGCCCGTTCCGCGGGGCGGGCATGGACCCCGGCACGGCCTGGGAGATCGGCTATGCCGTCGCCAAGGGCCTGCCGGTCTTCGCCTACAGCGCCGATCGCAGGGCTTATGCCGAACGCGTCGGCGCCGAAGGCCACGGCCCGCGCGGCCCGGTCGACGCCGACGGACTGCTGATCGAGGATTTCGGCCTGGTCGAGAACCTGATGATCGCCGAGAGCGTGGTCGCGGTCGATGCCAGTGCGGAGGCGGCGATCGCCCGCTGTGCGGCAGCCCTTCGCAACAAGCAACGAATCGACTAGATTGACGGCAGTCGAAGGAAGGGCTTTCGCGTCGTGGCCACCTCTCTCTACGAAACCGACTTCGTTGCCTGGACCAAGGAGCAGGCCGCCGAGCTCCGCCGGCTACGCGACGCGCGGATCAATACTCGGCTCGACCTCGATCAGCTGGCCGAGGAGGTGGAGGACTTGGGCAGTGAGCGAAAGTTCGCCTTCGAGAGCTTGATCGAGGTGATCATCGAGCACCTTTTGAAGCTGGCACACTCGCCGGCTGTCGAGCCCCGCAAGAAGTGGATGATCAGTGTCCAGAACGCCCGCCGTTCGGCTGCACGACGATCGACGGCCACGCTGCGTCGGGAGGCGGACGACACTCTCGATCAGCGCTTCGCGGCCGCCCGTGCCGCCGCGGTCTTCTCCATGCAGGTCTACGACGAGCACGACGCCATCGAGTCGGTGCCGACGACCAACCCCTACAGCCTCGACGAAATCCTCGACCCCGACTTCTGGCCGCCCGAGCCTCAGGCGCGGCCCTGACCGCGAAACGCCCAGCCGGTCAGCCGCTTCTCGACGAGCGCGAAGATCGCGTACATCCCGACCCCCATCACCGCCACGACGATGAGGCCGGCGAAGACCAGGGGGACGCGAAAGCTCGAGGAGGCCTGCAGCATCAGATAGCCGATGCCGCGATTGCCGGCGATGGTCTCGCTGATCACCGAGCCGACGAAAGCCAGCGTCACCGCCACCTTGAGGCTCGCGAAGAAGTACGGCATCGCCCGCGGCAGACCGACCTTCAAGAGGATGTCCAAGGGCCGGGCCCCGAGCGAGCGCAGCACGTCCTTGAGCTCGGGCTCGAGCGTGGCGATGCCCGTGGCGACATTCACGACGATCGGAAAGAAGCTGATCAGAAAGGCCGTCAGCACCGCCGGCACGGCACCGATGCCGAACCAGATGACCAGCACCGGCACGATCGCCACCTTGGGGATCGCGTTGAAGCCGACGAGGATCGGATAGAGGGCGGCATAAGAGAGGGCCGAAGCGCCGGTCAGGACACCGAGCAACAGGCCGAAGACGACGGCGATGGCAAAGCCCACCATGGTCACCCAAAGCGTGAACCACGCATTGAACATGATGGCGTAGAAATACTGAAAGATGGCGCCGATACTGGCCGACGGGGTCGGCAGGATGAACTCCGGCACGGCAAAGAGCCGGCAGCCGATCTCCCAGACGAGGAAGAGCGCAACGGTCGCGATCCAGGGGGCCAGCTGCAGCTTGGTCGTCTCGCTCAACGGGCTCTCACCTCGCTGATCGCATCGCGAAGCTCGTGCACGATGTCGACAAAATCGTGGTCGAAGGTCTGCTCCAGCGTCCGCGGCCGCGGCAGCTCGATCGACTTGGTCATGACGATCCGCCCGGGCCGCTTGCTCACCACGTGCACGGTATCGGCGAGATAGACCGACTCGCGAAGATCATGGGTGACCAGGATCACGGTGAACCGGCGGTCCATGAAGAGCTTCTGCAGCACCCCCCAGAGCTCCTCGCGGGTGAAGGCATCGAGCGCTGCAAAGGGCTCGTCGAGCAGCAGCAGTTCCGGCTCGTGGATCAGTGCGCGGCAGAGATTGGCCCGCTGCTGCATGCCGCCAGAAAGCTGGTAGGGCGCATGGCCGGCGAACTCGTCGAGCCCCACCGTACGCAAAAGCTGCATCGCCCGCTCGATGTGCTCTTTCTTCTTGCGCCGGAAACTGGCCCGGTGGTCCTGGCTGACCTCGAGCGGCAAGAGCACGTTGTCGAGCGTCGTTCGCCAGGGCAGCAGCGTGGCGTTCTGAAAGGCGATGCCGATGCCGTGCTGCGGCCCCTTGACCTCGTTGCCGTCGAGCCGGATGCGCCCGCCCGACGGCAGCTCGAGGCCGGAGACCATCTTGAGGAGGGTCGACTTGCCGCAACCCGAGGGTCCGACCAGGGCCACGAACTCGCCCTTCTCGATGGTCAGCGAGCAATCCTGAACGGCGAGCGTGCCGTCCGACCCGCCGTAGCGCAGCGAGACGGCATCGATCCCGATGAAGCTCACCGCGGGGCTATCCGCTCACGCAGCCTCAGGGCAGCTGCCGCAGCTCGGCATCGGGCAGGAAATCGTCCGTCCAGATATCGTCGACGGTGGGCGGGTTCTCCAGCCCGAGTGCCGTCGCCAGCTGATCGATCGAATTCGCCAGCCGCTCGCGGTCGACCCCGCCGAAGCCGTGCTCGCGGGTGTAGTCGGTGTCGATATTGACGTCGATCGCGAGGCCCAGTCGCCGCACCTCCAGCGCCTGGTCGATCAACGGATCGTACTCGGCGACCATCGCCACGGCTTCCTCGCGGTTCTCGATGATGAACTGCATCGCCTTGGCGACCGCCCGGTTGAAGCCGGCGATCGCCTCGGGATTGCTTTCGATGAAGTCACCGGAGGCGATCACCGCATTGCCGTAGAAGTCCATGCCGTGATCGGCATAGAGCATGTAGACGATGTCCTCCTCGGCGACCCCGCGCGACTGCAGGTCGAGCATCGAGGAGAAATAATGGCCGGAGATGACGTCGACCTCGCCCTGGATCAGCATCGCCTCGCGCAGGGGCGGGTCCATGTTGACCCGCGGCACCTCACTCTCGTCGATGCCGACCTCGGCGGCGAACGCCGGAAAGAGCTTGTAGGAGGCGTCGAAGACGGGGGCACCGAGCCGCTTGCCGACCAGATCCTCGGGCGTTTCGATGCCGGAGGACTCGAGCGTGTAGAGGCCGAAGGGGGCGGCGTCGTAGACCATGAAGACCGCCTTCACCTCCTGATCCGGGTTCTGCACGGTGAACTCGACCAGGGCGTTGATGTCGGCAAAGCCCATCTGATAGGCGCCCGACGCCACCCGGGTGACCGCACCCGCCGAGCCGCTGCCGCTGTCGATGGTGACGCTCAGCTCCTCCTCGTCGAAATAGCCCAGGGCATTCGCGGCGATGATCGCCGAGGTCGGGCCCTGATAGGCCCAGTCGAGGGTGAAGTTGATGCTGGTCCGGGCGACGGCGGTGCCACCCGAGAGGCCGAGCACGAGCCCGCTCGCGAGCCCCAGCGACATCACGTGGTTGCGCATCTGCATGAGGACGTCATCCCTTGCTGGCCGGCCTGCCCGCTTGCTGCTGCGGGAAGCGCCGGCGATCGGCGGTGGCGGATTCTCGGCCCGAGTGCCGCTGTTGCGGCTTGCGCTGCAACAAAGGCGAGAACCCCTGCCCTGACAAGAGCGAAATGCGGTCAGATCCGCCGGATCAACCAACACCAGAGGAGATCGGGGACCGTCCAGGCATCGCGGGTCGCGGCAGCGGCGGCGCGCGGCCCTTTGGTCTCGAGCCTGCGGATCTGCCGGGCGGTGAGCCGCGCCGGCAAGAGGCTCGGCAGCACGCGCCGGGCGAACGGGCCGGCAGCAGCGGCCGCCGCCAGATGCCGCCGCGCCCGTTCCAGGATCGCCGCAAAGACGCGGGCCAGCGCTTCCTCGTTGCGCGCCGCCAGAATGTCGTTCCGATCGATCCCCTCGCGCTCGACCAGATCGGCCGGCAGCAGCAGCCGGTCCTGCGCCTGGTGAAACCCGATCGCCCGCAGGATCCCGACGAGCGCATAGGCGTTGCCGCCCCGCCGCGCCGCCTCGATGACCGCAGCATCGCCACCCAGTGCCTCTGCCATCAGCGCGTGCAGGGCCCCGGAGGTCGCCGCGACATAGCTCTCGAGCGCCTCGAGATCGTCCGGCTGCAAACGCTCGAGCTCCGCCTCCCGGGCATCGATCAGCGCGGCGAGTGCCGGCGGTCGCAGCCGACCCGCGGCCAGTGCAGCGGCCAAGGGCGGCAGCAGCGGATGCAGCGTGTGGCCCTCACCCCGGGCCGCCCGGGCCACCGCGTCTCGCCACCACTGGTAGCGGATCATCCCCGCCATCGGCTCGCTCACCACCTCGGGGATCCGGGCGAGTTCGGCATTGAGCAGAACCAGGGCCGCCATAATCGGCCGGTCGGCGGGCTCCGCCAGGGCGACGGCGAGGGTCCGGTCGGGATCGAGCTTCTTGGCTTCGTCGATGAGCGGGCGGTCGGTCGCGGACATCGGCCTCGTACGGTCGGGCTTGCGGTGGTCGGGGTTAGAGGAACGGCCGGCAGCAAACGGGCGGTTTGCCACCCGAGCCCTTCCTTTGCCGGCCCCGAGGGCTTATGTAGCGCCTAGATCGGAACCGTCCGAGCGGTGCGCCCGTTACGGATGCGGCAAACAACCGAACAAGGCGAGGATATCATGACCTTCAAGCTGTCCGACCTGCCGTACGATTACGAGGCCCTGGCCCCCTACATGTCGTCGCAGACGCTGCATCTGCACCACGACAAGCACCATCAGACCTATGTCACCAACCTCAACAATCTGATCGAGGGCACCGACCTCGAGGGCAAGAGCCTGGAAGAGGTGGTCAAGGCTTCCTACGGCGATCCGGCCAAGCAGGGCATTTTCAACAATGCCGGCCAGCACTGGAACCACGAGCTCTTCTGGCGGGTCATGAAGAAGGGCGGCGGCGGCAAGCCCGGTGGCGAGATCGGCCGGCGGATCGACGATGCCTTCGGCAACTACGACAGCTTCGCCGAGCAGTTCAAGACCGCGGCCGCAACGCAGTTCGGCTCGGGCTGGGCTTGGCTCGCCGTCTCGGGCGACACGCTGAAGGTGCTCAAGACGCCGAACGCGGAGAACCCGCTCGTCCACGGCATGGTGCCGATCCTCGGCATCGATGTCTGGGAGCATTCCTACTACCTCGACTACCAGAACCGCCGGCCGGAATACGTGGCCGCCTTCCTCAACAACCTCGTCAACTGGGAAGAGGTCGAAAAGGAGTTGCAGAACGCCGTCGGCTGACGCGACCGCGCAGGCGGTCGGTCGATCGATCGACGTCGACGAACAGGTTTCGACCGAAAGGGTCGCAGCGATGCGGCCCCGCCTGCGCGAAAAGGACCAAACTCGCATGTTCACCCTATCGGCCATCCGCTCGACCATCGCCCCCCTGGTGCTGATCGCCGGCCTCGCCGGCTGTGCGGCGACCCAGACGTCGATCGCCAAGCGGGACCTCGACGTGCAGACGAAGATGAGCGACACCATCTTCATCGAACCCGTCGCCGCCGACCGGCGCACCGTCTACATCAGCGTGCGCAACACCTCCGACAAGCCGGACTTCGCGGTCGAGCCTGCCATCCGCCGGCAGATCGAGGCCGCCGGCTACCGCATCGTCGACGATCCCGACGAGGCACAGTTCATGCTGCAGGCCAACGTGCTGCAGGCCGGCCGCAACAGCGAGACCGCCGCCGCGGCAGCCGGCGAAGGCGGCTTCGGCAGTGCGGTCTCCGGGGCCGCGGTGGGTGCGGGCTCCGGCTACCTGCTCGGCCAGGCCGGCGGCAGCGATGTCGGCCTGACCATCGCCGGCGCCCTGCTCGGCGCCGCCGCCGGGACCATCGCCGACGCCTACGTCCAGGACGTGACCTATACGGTGATCACCGATATCCGGGTCTCCGAGCGCGCCCCGAACGGAGTCGTCGTCAGCCAGTCCGAGCAACAGAGCCTGGGCCAAGGCTCGGGCGGCACGGTCACCCAGGCGTCGAGCACGATCACCGACTGGAAGCACTACCAGACCCGGATCGTCGCCACCGCGAACCAGGCCAATCTCGACTGGCCCGATGCCGCCCCCTCCATGGTCGACGGCCTGACCCGCTCGATCGGCGGCATTTTCTGAGGATGCGGGGAGGATGATCCTCCCCGCGCCCCACCGTTCCTTTGCCGCGGTGCTCATCCCGGGCGACATCGCCAAGTCCCGAGGGGGTGTCGGGGGAGATCATTTCCCCCGCATTTGTGGTGACCTACGCACCTTCACCGACGAACGGATTGCTCAGCCGCTCCTGGCCGAAGGTGGAGCCCGGCCCGTGGCCGCAGATGAAGGTGATGTCGTCGCCCAAGGGGAAGAGCTTGGTGCGGATCGCGGTGATCAGCGCGTCGTGGTCGCCATAGGGGAAGTCCGTGCGGCCGATCGAGCCGTTGAACAGCACGTCGCCGACGATCGCAAAGCGCGCCTCCTCGTTGACGTAGACGAGGCTGCCGGGGCTGTGGCCCGGACAGTGATAGATGTCGAACGCCTTGCCGGCGATGGTCACCGTCTCGCCCTCGTCGAGCCAGCGATCCGGCTCGACCGGCGCCGCCTCGGGGATGCCGTAGGCGACGGCGTTCTCGCCGAGGCTGGCCAGCAGGAAAGCGTCGTTCTGCTGCGGCCCGACGATCGGCACGGCTGCGCCCTGCCGCTCGGCGAGCAGCCGGTTCAGGGCCACCACCCCGCCCGCGTGGTCGATATGGCCGTGCGTCAGCAGGATCTGCTCGACGGTGAGACCCTGGGCGTCGAGCATCTCGACGATCCGCGGCGCATCGCCGCCCGGATCGATCACCGTGGCCAGCTTCGCCTCGTCGTCCCAGAACACACTGCAATTCTGCTGCAGGGCGGTCACGGGAATGACGGTCCCGTTGATGGTCCCCAAACGGCACCTCCTCTCGGTTCAAAAGACGATCACGTTGCGTAGTGCCGTGCCCCGGCGGACGTCGGCGATCGCTTCGTTGACGGCAGACAAGGGGTAACGGCCCGAGATCAGCTCGTCGAGCCTCAGATCACCCCGGCGATAGAGCGCCTCGAGGCGCGGGATTTCGATGTCGATCCGGCTCGAGCCCATTTTCGAGCCGAGCACCCGCCGACCCGACGCCGCGAGCATGCCGGGGTCGAGCTCGACGGTCACACCGCTGGGCGGCATGCCGACGATCACCAGTGTCCCGCCCGGGCGCAAGAGCTCCAGCCCCTGCTCGATCGCGAGCTTGCTGCCGACCGAGACGAAGACGAAATCCGCACCCCGCCCATGAGTGAGGTCCCGCACCGCGGCCTTCGGGTTGTCGATCATCGGGTCGAGCACCGCCGTGGCGCCGAAGGCGATCGCCATCGCCCGCTTCTCGGCGACGAGATCGAGGGCGATGACCGGTGCAGCACCCACCAGCCGTGCCCCCTGCACGCTGTTCAAGCCGACCCCGCCGGCGCCGATCACCACCACCGAGGAGCCCGCCGGTACTGCCGCGGTGTTGCTCACGGCACCGACCCCGGTGATCACCGCGCAGCCGAGCAGTGCCGCCACGTCGAACGGCAGATCCTGACCGATCCTGGCGAGCTGTGTCTGGTCGACCAGCACCTGTTCGGCGAAGGCCGCCGTGCCCATCCCCTGGTGCAACGGCCGGCCCGCGGCATCATGCAGCGGCGTGCGCTGCGCCAGCGGAAAGTCGTGCTCGCAAGCCGTCTCCTCGCCCCGGGCACAGTAGAAGCAGTGCCCGCACGCGCGGATCAAGGTGACCACCACATGATCGCCCGGTGCGAGATCCTCGACCTCGGGCCCGCAGCGGCTGACCACGCCGGCGGCCTCGTGCCCAAAGATCGCCGGCAGCTCGCCGCCCCAGGCGCCGTCGACGAAGTGGATATCGCTGTGGCAGATCGCACAGGCCGCGAGCTCGACCAGAACTTCCCCCGGGCCCGGATCGGCGAGCCTGACCTCCTCGACCACGAGTGGTTCGTTGAACGCCCGACAAACTGCAGCCAGCATGGCACGCCTCTCGACCCCTGGACGCCCGAAGCGGCGTCCGCCCTCCGTCATAGCGTGCCCGCCGAACGACACCAGGGGGTCGAGGTGCGGCGGCAGCGGAAAAACGCGTGTCGCCACGGCGGCCGATCACGGCTTCGGCGAGAGCCTGCTGGACGGCAGACGAGTAGAGAGTCAATGTCGGGCGGGGACACGGGAGGCGGTGATGACGGTCAAGAAGATCATGGTGCCGATGCGCGGCGAGCCGCGCGAGACGGGCGTTCTGGATCACGCGCTGGCGCTCGCCCGGTGCTGTGCTGCGCATATCGACGTGGTGCACGCGCGGCCGCCCGCGTCCGAGCTCCTGTCGCAGAGCATGATGGTGACGCAGGCCACCCGCCGCTCGGTGCAGCAACTCGCCGAGCAGGAGGCGAACGAACGCGAGCGCCGGGCCCGGCAGCTGTTCGAGGCCTACTGCAAGGCCCACGATCTGCCGCAGGCCGGCACACCTGCCGAAGCCGCCGGCCAAGTGACCATCAGCTGGCACGAGCGGCCGGGCAGCCACAACACGGTCGTCGGCTTGTGGGGCCGGCTCGCCGACGTGGTGGCCATCGCCCAGCCGCGGCGCGACGGCGATCCGCGGCACGACCACCAGACGGTGGAGGCCGCCCTCTTCCACTCGGGCAAGTTGGTGCTGCTCTGCCCGCCGGTCCCGGTCGGCCCCAGCCTGGGCGCGCATATCGCCATCGCCTGGAACGGTGCGACCGAAGCGGCCCGGCTGGTCACCACGGCGATGCCGCTCCTGCAGAACGCCGGGACCGTGAGCATCCTTCAGGTGAAGGACGGCAGCCCGGAGCTCTCGGCCGCGGACCTGATGGACTACCTCGCCTGGTGGGGCATCGAGGCCGGGGTCCACGAGTTCCGCCACGAACGCAGCATCGGCCGCGAACTCTACAGCAATGCCGCGGCGATCGGCGCGGACGTGATGCTGATGGGCGCCTACGGGCACAGCCGCAGCCGCGAGATCATCCTCGGCGGGGCCTCGCGCGAGGTGATCGACGGCAGCGACCTGCCGGTCCTGCTCTCGAAATAGCCGGGCCGGCGCTAGGCCGTCTCCTCGGGCCGCTGCCGGAACTTGCGATAGAGCAGCTGGAAGAGCGGCAGGAAGAGGAGCAGGAGGGCCGCCACCGTCAGCGGCCCCGAGATCGCCCGCTCGAAGAAGATGAGCATCGAGCCGTCGCTCATGATCAGGCTCTGCCTGAGCGCCTGCTCGGTGGGCGCACCCAGCACCAGGGCCACGACCAGCGGGGCGAGCGGGAACTCCAGCTTGCGCAGGATGAAGCCGAGCACGCCGAAGATCAGCACCAGCCAGACATCGAGCATCGAGTTCTGAATGGCGAAGGCGCCGACGATGCAGAGCACCACGATGATCGGCGTCAGGACCGCATAAGGGGTACGCAGCATCAGCGCCAGGACCGGCGTCGCGGTGAGGCAGATGAGCACGGCTGCCACGTTGGCGACATAGAGGCTGGCGATGAACCCCCAGACGAAGTCGGTCTGCTCGAGGAACAGCCGGGGACCGGGGATGAAGCCCCACATGAAGATCCCGGCCATTAGGATCGCCGCCGTGGGCGAGCCCGGAATACCCAGCACCAGCATCGGCAGGACCGACCCCGTGCCGGCCGCATTGTTGGCGGCCTCGGGCGCCATCACCCCCTCGATGGCACCCTTGCCGAACCTCTCGGGGTGCCGGGAGAGCTTTTGCGCCACGCCATAGGACATGAACGAGGCGGGCGTCGCACCGGCACCCGGCAGCACGCCGGTGAAAAAACCGAGCAGTGAGGAGAAGACCACGAGCCAGATGTGGCGGAACATGGCCTTGATCGAGTCGAGGACGTCCTGAAAGCCGAGCTTGGCTGCCCGCGTCATCTCCTCGATCTGCACCTTGTAGCGCTCGGATGCGTTGTAGAGCACCTCGCCGAGCCCGAAGAGGCCGATGGTGATCGGCACGAAGTGAAAGCCCTGCATCAAGGCGATCGTGCCGAAGGTGAGCCGCGGCTGGCCGGTCACCACGTCGAAGCCGACGGTCGAGAGGAGAAAGCCCGCAGCGATCATCACCGCCGCCTTGGCCGGCGCGCCACCGAGCCCGATGAACGTGCCGAAGGCGATCAACAAGACGGCGAACATCTCCGGCGGGCCGAAGCTCAAGGCGATCTCGGCGAACGGCAGTGCGAAGAACGTGAACAGCACGGCGGCGATCAGCGCCCCCACGAACGAGACGACGAAGCCCGCCGACATGGCGAGTGCGGCCTTGCCCTGCATCGCCAATGGTCGGCCGTCGAACATGACCGCCACCGACCAGGGATTGCCGGGTACCGCGAACAGGATCGAGGTGATCAAGCCACCGTACATCGCCCCCCAGTAGATGCCGGCGAGCATGACGATCGCGGACAAGGGCTCGAGATAGACGGTGACCGGGAGCAGAATGGCGACACCGGTCGTCCCACCGACCCCCGGAATGACGCCGACCAGCAGCCCGAGGACCACGCCCAAAAGGACGAAGCCGAAGCGCGCCGGATCGGCGATCTGCGCAAAACCGATGGCCAGAAGGTCGAGCGCTTCCATTCAGGTCCCCAGGCAGGCGGGCAACAGGCAGTGACAGGAGTTCAGAACGGCAGGATGCCCTGGCGGTACCAGGGGCTCATCGGCATCGCGATATTGAAGCCGTAGCGCAACATCAAATAGAGCCCGGCCGGCACCGACAGCCCACCGAGCAGGGCTTGCCACCAGGGGAACCGCCCGTACCACGCCATGAAGCCGAGGACATAGAGACCCGACGTGAGGTAGAGGCCGAGGGTCGGCGTGAGGGCTATGGCGAGGCCCGCTGGCACCCCCACCTTGAGCAGATCGATCCACTCCTCCGAGGCCTCGAAAAACGGCCGGGTCGCCGCCTCGCGCCAGGCCGAGACCGCGGCCGCGGCGAGCCCGATGGCCATGATCAGGGCGAGAGCGAAGGGAAAAAAACCGGATTCCGGGCCGCGCTCGCTCCAGCCTGCACCCAGCCGCACGCCTTCCATCATCACCATGACCGAGAGTGCCAGAAGCAGCAGGCAGACGACGATTTCCACCGTCCGGATGGTCAAGAAACTGCGCATGCGGATCGCGCCCCGGCTACTCGAACGTTAGTGTCGTTTGCCGATCGAGAGGCACCCGACCGGCCCAGCTCGGCCGAACTGTGCCGTGTGCCCCGGGTCGGCCGGGGCACAGGCGGGCAACAGACGTCTACCGGAGTTCGAGATCCGGGCGGAGTTCCCAGCCGAAGACTTCGGTCATCAATTCGGCGTGGTTGTTCTCGAAAGTGACCAACCACTCCTCGTAGGTCTCGGGACCCATGAAGATCGGCATCATCGCGTTGTTCTCGATGAACTCCTGCCATTCCGGCGTCTCCCAGACCTGCCGGAAGAGATCGGCATACCAAGCGACCGCCTCGGCCGGCATGTCGGGCGAGCCGATGATCCCGCGCATCTGGTGCAGCCCGTGCTCGAGGCTCAAGAGATCGGCATAAGTGCCGTCGCCTTCGGTGCCGATGCCGAGCTCGTAATGCGTCGGCACATCCGGAAACGCCTCGAACCGCTCTTCGGCGAAGGCGACGATCGGGATCAGCCGCTCGGGGTAGTGCGGCATCGCCTCGGCCGGCTGGTTGACATTCATGTCGTGCTGCTGGCCGGCAACCGCACTCGCCACGTTGCCGCCGCCACTCTCCGGGACGTAGCGGAACGGCTCGCAGCCGGCCGCCTCCTGGAGCAGCGTCAGCTGGATTTCGTCCTCCTGCATCGCCCCGGTCCCGACCCCGGTCATCCGATCCGCCCGGCAAGCGGCGTGGAAGTCCTCCCAGGAGGCGTAGCGTTCCGGATTGACCCAGAGCAGGAACGGATCGATCACCAGATTGGCGATCGGCGTCAGGTCCTGCGACGGGTACATCACCGGAATTTCCTGCTGCAGCGGCGTGGTCACGAGGCTGTTCAGGGTCGGCGTGATGAAGTGCGGGTCACCCGCCTGCATGTAGAGATGGGTCATCGCGACCGCACCCGCCCCACCCGGCATGTTCACCGGCGTGATCGGCACGGGCGACAACTCGTACTTGTCGATGATGCTGATCCAGAGCCGTGCATAGGTGTCCGAGCCACCGCCGGCCGAGGTCTGGATCACGAATTCGATCGGCCGCTCGGGCTCCCAGTCGGCGAGTGCGACAGCCGGAAGAGCGAGAGCCACGGCAGCCCCGGCGACGAGGCTACCCTTGAACATCGACGGAAAGGTACGCTTCACGAAAGACCTCCTGATGCTGGACGCGGTATGGAACTGCGTTTCGTCTCGTTGTCGACCCGGCCGACCGGCAGCCGACCGACGGCCGTCGGCGCGTTCACCGGCGAGCCGACCCCCGGCTGTCACCGCGGGCCTGTGATAAATAGACGACCGCGCCGCGACCGCAAGTCGCGGCGCGGGGCTTCTCGAGATGTGGAACGCGCGGCTGCCGAGGCGCGCGCCGGGGCGGCACCGGCCGCGCTGTCCCGGGTCCCTGCCCCGGATCTCTGAGGCCGTCAGATCGCGGTGTAGCCGCCGTCGATCAGAATGTCCTGACCGTTGATCAGATCGGCAGCCGAGCTGGCGAGGAAGAGCACGAGATCGGCGACCTCGATCGGCTTGCCGAAGCGGCCGGCCGGGGTCTTCGCCTTCATCGGATCACCCTTGGCGGGATCACCCCAGACCTTCTCGCCCATCGGCGTCAAGATGACGGTCGGGCAGACACTGTTGATTTGAATGTTGTGCTTGGCCCACTCGGCGGTCATCACCTTGGTCAGCATGTTGAGGCCGCCCTTGGACGCACAATAGGCGGCGTGCGCCTCGAGCCCCACCACCCCGGCTTGACTGCTGATATTGATGATCTTGCCGGCACCCTGCGCGATCATCTTGGGGGCGAGAGCGCGTGCCAGGAGGAAGGGGGCGCGAAGATTGACCGCCATGGTGAGGTCCCAAGCCTCGACGCTCGCCTCGAGCAAGGGATCGACCAGGGCGATCCCGGCATTGTTGACCAGGATGTCCACCGTCCCGAACGCCTCGAGCGCGGCCCGCGCCGCCGCCGCCGCCCCCTCGGCGGTCGAGAGATCGGCGGCGATCGGCACCGCCCGCCGGCCGGCCGCCTCGACCGCGCGCACGGCCTCCTGCAGCCCCTCGGGGTCCCGCCCGACCGCGGCGATATGCGCCCCCGCATCCGCCAGCACCCGGCAGATCTCGAGCCCGATGCCCTTGGTGGCACCCGTCACCATCGCCCGCTTGCCGACGACTCCGAACCGATTGGTGAAACTGCTCATCGCTGCCTCCCTTTCGGCTGCCTCGCTTTCGGCCGCCTCGCTTTCGTCTCGCATCGGACAGCCTAGCGGATCGGCAGCCGGCCAGCCAGAGCATGACCGGCCGTACCATGCGGCCCGCGACTTTAAGCCGATATTAACCCTGATGCGCTAGCGTCCCTCGCGTTCGAGCCGACCAGCCGAGGATGTCCACCATGGCCGCGAGCCTGCCGCCCTTGTTCCAGCTCCTCTCCGCCAAGGCGAGCTTTCTGCAGAGCCGCCACGCGGTGCTGGCGCAGAACGTCGCCAATGCCGACACCCCGGGCTACCGGCCGAAGGACCTGGTCGAGCCCGATTTCGCCAGTGTCCTGAAGCCGTCGGCGTCGGCTGTGACAGCTGTCCACTTGGCGCGCAGCCGGCCCGACCATCTCGCCGGCCTGCCCATCCCGCCGCTGTCGTCCCGCCGCCAGCGCCTCGACGGCTTCGAAATGGCACCCACCGGCAACGCCGTGATCATCGAGGAGCAGATCCGCCTGATGGGCTCGGCCGAGCGCGGCTACCAGCTCGCGACCAGCATCTACGGCAAGTATGTGGGGCTGATGCGCACCGCCATCGGCGCCGGCGCCGGCCGCTGAGCCACCGCGCCTCGAGGAGCACCGCTCGTGAATCAGGAGTACCGCCCGTGAATCTCGAAACCTCGCTCAAGATCGCCGCCGCCGGCATGCACGCGCAAGCCGCCCGGGTGCGCGTCACCGCCGAGAATCTCGCCAACGCCCAGTCGACGGGGCAGACGCCGGGGGCCGATCCCTACCGGCGCAAGACCATCAGCTTCGGCAACGTGCTCGACCGGGCGACCGGAGCCGAGCTCGTCGAGGTCCGCCGCTACGGGGTGGACAGCGCCCCCTTCGACCGGCGCTACGAGCCGTCGCACCCGGCCGCCGACGCCCAGGGCTATGTCCAGTACCCGAACGTCAGCGCACTGGTCGAGCTCATGGACATGCGCGAGGCGCAACGCTCGTTCGAGGCGAATGCCTCGGCACGGCAGCAGGCCAGCGAGATGCTGCAGCGCACCCTCGATCTCTTGCGCTGAGGTCCTGAGCGATGAGCATCGGTGCCACGACCCAGGCCCTTGCCGCCTATCGCGCCGCCGCCGGCGAGATCAACGGCAACACCGCCGCCAACGCCGCGAGCACCGGCTTCGACGCGCTGCTGAAGGCCGAACTGCAGCAGGCGCTCGGCGCCCTGCAGCACAGCGAAGCGACCAGCATCGCCGGGATCACCGGCAACGCCAGCATCCAGGAGGTGGTGGAGGCGATCACCGCCGCCGAGCTCTCGCTGCAGAAGGTGACCGCGGTCCGCGACCGGGTGATCAACGCGTACCAGGAAATCATGCGGATGCCGATCTGAGCGGCACCGCCTGATCGACACCGCACCAGCAGCCGAGGAAGCCCGTCCATGTTGGAGGAGACCGCGATCCAGGACATCGCCCGGGAGGCCATCTGGGTGATGATCCTGGTCGGCGCACCGGTGATGTTGGTGGCCCTCGTCGTCGGCCTGGTGATCTCGCTGCTGCAGGCACTCACGCAAATCCAGGAAATGACCCTGACCTTCGTGCCCAAGGCGCTGGCCATGTTTCTGGCACTCCTGGTCGCCACACCGTTCATGCTCGCCACCCTGTCCGACTTCACCCTCGAGGTGTTCGCCAAGATCGCCGGCAGCCATGTCTGAGCCGGGGGCGCGACGCGGGCGTCCGGTGCACGCGCGATGATCGCGCTCGACAGCTTCGTCGCCCACGAGATCCTGGTCATCGGCCTCGTCTTCTGCCGGGTCGGGGCGGCGCTGATGGTGCTGCCGGCCTTCGGCGAGCCCTACGTCCTCTCCCGCGCCCGCCTCGGCATCGCCCTCGCGATCGCCGTGCTGGTCGGCCTGCCGATGAGTGCCAGGCTCACCCTGCCGCCGCCCGAAGCCTTGAACGTCAGTCTTCTGGTCGTGGCCGAAGTGGCGTGCGGCCTCCTGATCGGCGCCATCATCCGTCTCGTCATGTTCGCGATCCATTTCGCCGGAGCCCTGATCGCGATGCAGTCGGGCCTCGCCGCCGCCGCCTTCTTCGACCCCCAGGAGGCGACCCAGGGCACGCTGACCGGCAATTTCCTCGCCACGCTGGCCTTGGTCATCATCGTCGTCGCCGACGCGCATCTGTTGATCCTCGAGGCGCTGACGGCGAGCTTCGCGCTGATCGAGATCGACCGGGTTCTCGATATCGGTGCCCTGGTCGAGATCCTGGTGCGGCTCGGCGGCCGGGCGCTCGAGACCGGGCTCAGGATGGCCGCCCCCATCGTCCTCCTCAGCCTGATCTTCTATCTCGTGCTCGGCGTGCTCAATCGGCTGATGCCGTCGTTTCAGGTGCTCTTCGTCCTGATGCCGCTGCAGATCGCGCTCGCCCTCGGCATCGTCATGCTGTCGCTCGGCACGGTGATCGAACTCGCCGCCGGCCTCTTGACCAGCAGCGTCGCCTGGCTCGACCCGGCCTAGGAGGCGCGCATGGCCGAGGATCAGGACCAATCGCAAAAGACCGAGGAGCCGACCCCGAAAAAGCTCGAGGACGCCCGGCAAAAGGGTCAGGTCGCGAGCTCCAAGGAGGTCGGCAACTTCCTCCTGATCGGTTCGGCGACGCTGACCCTCGCCGTCGCCCTGCCCGCGATCATGCGCGATACGGCCGGCGCGATGAGCCACTATCTCCGCCACGCCGGCGATCCGAGCCTGAGCGGCCCAGCACTCTCCAGCGGTATGCTGCGCGCCGTCGCCATTCTCGCTCTCGCCCTCGCGATCCCGCTCGCCGTCAGCACCGCGGCCGCGATCGCGGCTGCAGCCCTGCAGAACGCGATCTTGTGGAGCACCGAGAACCTGCAGCCGAAGCTCGAGCGGATCTCGCCGATCGCCGGCTTCAAGCGCCTCTTCTCGCTCAAGTCGGTGGTCGAGTTCCTCAAGAGCCTGGTCAAGATCACGCTGGTGACGGCGATCGGCCTCGCCGTCGTCTGGCCGAACCTGGAGCGGCTGGTGGCCTCCGGCTACCTCGAGGTCGGCGCCGCGATGGGCTTCTTGTGGGAGACCTCGCTCTGGGTGATCGCCGCGATGGCGGCCTCGCTCACCGTCGTCGCCGGCCTCGACTATGCCTATCAGCGCTTCGAGTTCATGAAGCAGATGCGGATGTCCAGGCGCGACGTGCAGGACGAGCACAAGCAGAGCGACGGCGATCCGATGATCAAGCAGCGCCTGCGCCAGCTGCGCATGGAAAAGGCCCGCCAGCGGATGATGGCCGAGGTGCCGTCGAGCACCGTCGTGGTCACCAACCCGACGCACTTCTCCGTCGCCCTGCGCTACGAGAGTGGGGTGACCGCCGCCCCCAAGGTGGTGGCCAAAGGGGTCGACGAGGTGGCGCTGAAGATCCGCACGATCGCCGCGGAACACGACGTGCCGATCGTCGAGAACCCGCCCTTGGCCAGAGCCCTCCACCGCAGTGTCGAGCTGGGGGCCATGATCCCGCCCGAGCACTACCAGGCCGTGGCCGAGATCATCGGCTACGTGCTGCGCCTGAAGCCCCTGGACCGCGGTTCCGGGGCGACGGCCGCGGGCATACGTGAAGGCGTACCCTAACGGCGGCTAACCAATTGGCGAAACCGGATTTTCATCAGCGTCGGTCATTCTGCGCACGTCACGGCGCCCAAGCGGTCGGGTGCCCGTACAAGTCGGAGAAAACGCCATGCGCCACTGGCTCTGTGCCGCCGTCCTCGCGTTCCTGCCGTTCACCGGAGCTCAGGCGACGCTGCCGGTCGCCCTCTTCAAGACCGCGGAGATCCGCGCCGACAGTCACGACGGGCTGCGCCAGTGGCAGGCGGTGCTGCAGCGGATCGAGCGCGAGATGCCGGTCTACGCCGCCTGCCGCAAGGACCCGGGCGCCTGTCCGAGCCGGGGTGCGCAGCTCTGGCAGGAGCTCCTGCTCGAGCTCGAAGGCCGCCCGCCGGGCGAGCAGGTCACCCGGGTGAACCGCTTCGTCAACCAGTGGCGCTACCGCCCGGACCGGCGGCTCTACGGCACCTCCGACTACTGGGCATCGCCGTTCGAGTTCTTCGCCAATTCGGGTGATTGCGAGGACTATGCGATCGCCAAGTACGTCTCGCTGCGCCTGCTCGGCGTCCCCGACGACCGGCTCCGCCTCGCCGTCGTCCAGGACGAACTCCGCGATCTCGCCCACGCCGTCCTCGTCGTCTACGAGCGCGATACCGCCGTGGTCCTCGACAATCTGACCAATGCCGTGCTGCAGCACGACCGGGTGACGAACTACACCCCCTACTACACGGTCAACGCCACCACCCGCTGGGCGCACGTCCCGCCGAGCCGGATCGCGATGCCGGCTGTCGGCGCCACCGCCAGCACCCGCTGAGGCCATCCGGGGC
>Ga0081535_100142_pt1 | contig 66827 bp, 62 predicted proteins | sample HotLakmasection3_FD_71020 | JGI IMG/M metagenome (GOLD analysis project Ga0081535, IMG submission 71020) | Hypersaline microbial mat communities from Hot Lake, Washington, USA - Section #3 (SPADES assembly) (version 2) | ecosystem: Environmental > Aquatic > Non-marine Saline and Alkaline >... | reverse complement strand
CGGGCGGAACCCCGCCCGGCCCCGCTTCGAGGGGGGTCGCCGGCGGCTCCGCTGCAGGCGCGGGGGCCTCGGCCACGGCGTCCTCGGTCGCCGCCGCTTTGCGGGTGCGGCGTCGCCGCCGCGGCTTTTTCGGCGCTTCGGCGGGCGCTTCGCCGGTTTCCCCCTCGATCCCGTCGGCGACCGCCGCGGCCGGCTGGTCGGCAGGCGCCTCGGCCGCCGCCGCATCGTCGACCGACAGCGCCTCGCCCGGGGCTGCCTCACCGACGGCTGCTTCGCTCGGGGCCGCCTCGGCAGCCTCGGCTGCCGCGGCTTCGTCCAACGCCACCTCGTCGGTCCGCCGGCGCCGGCGACGTCGGCGACGCCGCTTGCGGCCGGCCTCGTCGTCCTCGCCCTCCGCCCGCGATGCCTCGGCCGTCTCGACCGCCGCATCGCTCTCCGCCGGAGGCTCGGCCACGGTCTCGGTTGCCGCATCGCCGGCGGCCTGCTGCGGCACTTCGGACGGATCTCGCTTCTCCAGGGCCTCCGCCTTGACCTGGCCCGGCGTCGCATCGCGATCAACCGCGACCTCGATGCGCATGGCGTAGCGCTGCTCGAGCCGCACCAAGCCGTCGCGCTTCTGGTTCAAGACGTAGAGCGCCACCTCGGCCGGCAGCAACAGCCGCAGCACCCGGGTCTCGCCGCGAATCCCCGCCTCCTCGGCGAGTCTCAGCGCCTGGAGCGCACAGCTCTCCGTCGAGCGCACCGAGCCCAGACCCTGGCAGGTCGGGCAGACCTGCGAGGAGAGTTCCTGCAGACTGGGCCGCAGCCGCTGCCGCGACAGCTCCAAAAGCCCGAACATGCTGATCCGGCCGAGCTGGATGCGCGCCCGGTCGATCTTCAAGGCATCGCGCATCCGCTTTTCGACCGCGCGCTGATGCCGGTTCTCGGCCATGTCGATGAAGTCGATGACGACGAGCCCGGCGAGATCCCTGAGCCGCAGCTGGCGGGCGATCTCGTCGGCGGCTTCGAGGTTGGTCTTGACCGCGGTCTCGTCGATATGCCGCTCACGGGTCGACTTGCCCGAGTTCACGTCGATCGCGATCAGCGCTTCCGTCGCGTGCATGACGATCGACCCACCCGACGGCAGCTGCACGGTCGGGCTGTGCATCGCATCCAGCTGGTCCTCGACCTTGTACTTGAAGAAGAGCGGCAGCTCCTCCTTGTAGAGCTTCACGTGCCGCGCCCGGGACGGCATCATCATCGTCATCAGCCGCTTGGCCGAACGATGCGCCGCCTCGCCCTCGACCAGCACCTCGTCGATGTCGCGGCTGTAGAGATCGCGCATCGCCCGCTTGATCAGGTCGCCTTCGGCGTAGATCAGCGCCGGTGCCACGCTCTGCAGTGTGGTGTCTCTGATCTCGCTCCACTGGCGCATCAGGTAGTCGTAGTCGCGCTTGATCTCGGTCCGACTGCGCTGCTGCCCCGCGGTGCGGACGATCAGCCCCATGCCCTGCGGCACGTCGAGCTCGGCGACGATCGACTTGAGCTTGGCGCGGTCCTCGCCGGACGAGATCTTGCGACTGATGCCGCCGCCTCGGGCGGTGTTCGGCATCAGGACACAGTAGCGACCGGCGAGCGAGAGATAGGTGGTCAGCGCGGCCCCCTTGGTGCCGCGCTCCTCCTTGACGACCTGGACCAGCATGATCTGCCGGCGCTTGATCACTTCCTGGATCTTGTAGGAGCGGAGCAGCTTCGCCCGTCTTCGGGCCTGCTCGCTCATGACGTCGGCGGTCTCCTCCTCGGCGTCCTCGCGGACCTGGAGGACCTCTTCGGCATCGCCGTTCGCTGCCTCCGGCCCGTCGCCGGCCTCGTCGCCGTCGTCCTTGCGCCGACGCCCCGATTTGCGCTTCGCCGCGCTGGTCTCGCCGTCGCCGGCATCGGCCGTCGTTTCGCGCTCGAGCTCGGCCAAGAGCTCGCGGTCGGCCTGCGGGATCTGGAAATAGTCGGGATGAATCTCGCTGAAGGCGAGAAAGCCGTGCCGGTTGCCGCCGTAATCGACGAAAGCCGCCTGCAGCGACGGCTCGACCCGGGTTACCTTGGCAAGATAGATATTGCCCTTGATCTGCCTTTTGGTCGAGGATTCGAAGTCGAAATCAACGAGCTGGTGGTCCTGCAGCACGACCACCCGGGTCTCTTCCGGGTGGTTCGCATCGATGAGCATGCGTTTGGTCATAAACGAAAGTCTCCGGCCCGGCGGCAACGGCCACGGCGAGGTGGCGGGCGCGGCACGGGCGTCTCGTGGCGTACCGGGGCAGAGCTGCCGCCGGCAGGCGGGTTGTGAAGGCAGAGGTTGGAACGACCCGGCGGGCGACCCTGCCGGCGCGGCGCGCCGGATGGGGATCGGCCGCGACACGGGCCGCAGGTCTCGAAGACGACGAGGCGACCGAACCGCCGAACGCGTCGGCCAGGGCCACCGAACGGATGATCGCCGGCACGTCGCGGCTGCCGTCGATCGCGACGGCATCGCGCCACGCGGCCGGCGGCGGGTGATCACCGCGCCGGCCACCCGACGTCGAACGGGCCGCCCGACGAACGGCGGGGGATCGATCGCAGAGCCGCGAACGACCAAGCACTGGCATGGAACGGATCGGTGCCTCGAACGGCATTCGAAGTCTCGACGATCTGCTGGGCGCGGCGGAAACGATACACCAGCGCACGGCCGTTGTAGCCGTACGGAGTTTACCGATCATCGCGCTACCCGCAACATGACCCGACTATAATCACTGTCGCAGCCGCCGACAATGCGATAATCTCCGATCCGATAACGCCGCTTTTCGAGCAGTTTGCCGGCTTCTCTTGCGAGCGACGTCGAAAATCTGCGCGCACGCACCGCAGCAACGTTGCACGGCACGCCGGACTGCCCGATAAGCTCACCTCACTGAATTCAACGGCTGCGTGAACCGATGCCACCCGTGCTCCATGAAAAACGATCCGAACACCCGCAGGCCGAACAGCCGCGCCGCCGACGCCGGCGCAACAGCGCGGCCGCGAGGCGGCGCAGCATACCCGACGAGCATCCGCCCAGGGGCAGCGACGGCCGGATCGCCGAATGAGCGCTGGTGCCGCCGTCACCACGGCGATCCTCCGCCTGCTGGTCCTGGCGCTCTTCCTCTTGGTCCTCGTCCCGACCCTGGTCGCGGTTCCGGCGCGAGCCCAGGCGCAGGCCCCGGCTGAAGCACAGAGCCGGGCGGCCGCCGAGGTGTTCGGCGTGCGCTTCGGGGTCAACGAGAACACCACCCGCGTCGTGCTCGACATCGATGCCGCGACCCGCTTCGTTACCCGGGCGCTCGCCTCGCCGCCGCGCCTGGTGATCGAGCTCCAGCACGTCCGCTGGCAGGTCCGCGACCATCCGCAGGGTCGGCCGGTGGGGCTCGCCCGAACGGTCAGTTACGGCAATCTCGGCGCCGGCCATGGCCGGCTCGTCATCGATGTCGACCGCCCCTTCGAGATCCGTCGCCAGGAGTGGCTGTCGCCCTCGGCGGACGCCGCCCATCACCGCCTGGTGGTCGACATCGACCCGCTCGATACGGTGACACCGCCGCCGGACACCGCCCCGAGCACCACCGCCCCGAGCACCACCGCGGCCGATGCACCGCCGACGCCGGCAGCCGCGCCGAGCCGACAGGCGGCACCGCCCGCGACGACGGCATCACCGGCCCCGGCCGCGCAGACCCGCACGGCCGGGCCGCCGATCGCGGGTCCGCCGCTGGCCCGGCCGACACCACCGGCAGCCATCGCCGTGGCCGATGCGGCGGTGATCGAGACAACCAGCGGCGACGATCTGCCGTTGCCCGGCACCAACAGCCTCACCACACCGCTGCCGATCCCCGAAGCGCCCGAGTCCACGCCCGCTCCCGCGGACGCACCGGCGGACACCAGTTCCGCTGTCGACGGCACGACCGTCGTTGCCATAGGCCCCATCCGGCGAGCACCGGCACCGCCGGCCCGCCGCCGGATCATCGCGTTGGATCCCGGCCACGGCGGGGTCGACCCCGGCACCGTCGGGATCAACGGTGTGCTGGAGAAGGAGGTCACCCTCGATCTCGCCGAGCGGCTGCGCCGGCTGATCGAGGCGACCGGCCGCTACCGCGTCGTGCTGACCCGCGAGGAGGACGTCTTCGTCTCGCTGCGCGACCGCATCGAGACGGCGCGCCGGGCCGATGCGTCGCTGTTCATCTCGATCCACGCCGACAGCCTCGGCGATTCCCGCTTTGGCGGCGCTTCCGTCTATACGCTCTCGGACGAGGCGTCCGACAGCGAGGCGGCCAAGCTCGCGCGCAAGGAAAACCGCGCCGACATCATCGCCGGCACCGACCTCTCGGCGCACGACCAGACCGTGGCCAGCATCCTCATCGACCTCGCCCAGCGGGTGACCAACAACAAATCGATCGAGTTCGCCGATGTCTTGACCGGCGAACTCGCCGATGTGACTGCTCTCGTCCGCAACACCCGCCGCTTCGCCGGCTTCGTCGTGCTCAAGTCGCCGGACGTGCCCTCGGTGCTCTTGGAGCTCGGCTATCTCTCCAACCCGACCGACGCCGCCAACCTCGCCCGGCCGGAATACCGCGACAAGCTGGCGAGGGCGACGCTGCGGGCGATCGACCGCTATTTCGCGACCGTCGACGCCACTTTGTGAGCGTCTCGCCTTGCGCCGGGCAGCATACCGGCCATTTTCCGGGAAGGGCTTTTGCGCTACGCAACGATGGTCTCGGCCGTCGTCGCCGCAGCGACGCCCGACCCGTTTTGTTCGAGGATGATCCGACGTGTTGCGCTGGCTCGGCAAAGCCGTTTCCTGGGTGGTCGTCACCGCAGCCCTTTGGCTGGTGGTCGGGGCCGGTGTCGTCGCCTGGGTCTTCGACCATTACGGCGAGGACCTGCCGGACTACGCCTCGCTGGCCGACTACCAGCCGCCGACCGTCACCCGCATCCACGCCGGGGACGGCCGCCTCTTGGCCGAATACGCCCACGAACGTCGCGTCTTCGTGCCGATCACTGCGATCCCGCCGGTGGTACGCCAGGCCTTCGTCTCGGCCGAGGACAAGAACTTCTACCGCCACCCCGGTATCGATCCCCTCGGCATCGCCCGCGCCGCCTACGAGAACTTCCAGGCGATGGGCACCAACCGCCGGCCGCAGGGGGCCTCGACCATCACCCAGCAGGTGGCGAAGAACTTCTTCTTGACCAACGAGGTGTCGCTCGAGCGCAAGCTCGAGGAGGCGATCCTCGCCTTCCGCATCGAGCAGACCTTCGACAAGGACCGCATCCTCGAGCTCTACCTCAACGAGATCTTCCTCGGCCGCCGCTCCTACGGTGTCGCCGCTGCGGCACTCACCTATTTCGACAAGGCGCTCGACGATCTGACGCTGCCGGAAGCCGCCTTCCTCGCCGCCTTGCCCAAAGCACCCTCGACCTACGATCCCGACCGCAACCCCGAACTCGCGCTCGGTCGCCGCGACTACGTCTTGGGCCGGATGCTCGCCGATGGCGCCATCACACGGGACGAATACGACGCGGCGCACGCCACCGCGATCGAGACGCGCTCGCGCGACAGCATCGACTACGCCCGCGCCGACTTCTTCACCGAGGAGGTCCGCCGCCAGCTCGTCCGCGAACTCGGCGAGGACGGTTTCTACCAGGGCGGCCTCTCGGTCCGCACGACCGTCGACCCGGAGCTGCAACAGCTCGCCGACCGAGCACTGCGCCGCGGCCTCGCCGCCTACGACCGCGACCGCCAGGGCTGGCGCGGCCCGCTCGGCAGTCTCGACCTCGCCGCCGCCGGTGACGGCTGGCCCGAAGCCCTCGCCGCCTTCGACCCCGGCTTCGAGCTCGACGACTGGCGCCTCGCCGTGGTCCGCGAGGCCCGCCCGGGCAGTGCCCAGCTCGGCTTTGCCGACGGCGGCACCGCCACCCTGCCGTTCAGCGAGATGCGCTGGGCGACGCCCGAGCTCGGCCCCGGCGAGTTCGGCCGGCCACCCCAGGCCGCGACCGACGTCGTCGGCACAGGCGACATCATCGTCGTCGAGGCGATCGAGACGGAGAGCGGCCCGACCTACGCCCTCCGCCAACGGCCCACCGTCGAAGGGGCGCTGGTCGCCCTCGATCCGCATACCGGCCGAGTGCTCGCCATGGCGGGCGGCTTCAGCTTCCGCCAGAGCCAGTTCAACCGCGCCACCCAGGCCTGGCGCCAGCCCGGCTCCTCGTTCAAGCCCTTCGTCTACCTCGCCGCCCTGGAGCGGGACTTCACCCCTTCCTCGATCATCCTGGATGCGCCCCTGGTCATCGAGCAAGGGCCCGGCCTGCCGCTCTGGAAGCCCGAGAACTACACCGAGAACTTCTACGGCCCCTCGACGCTGCGCGTCGGCATCGAGCAGTCGCGCAACCTGATGACCGTCCGCCTCGCCCGCGAGATCGGCATGGAGCAGGTGCAGGACGTCGCCCGCCGCTTCGGCGTCGATCGCGGCCTCGGTGCCAACCTCGCCGCCGCCCTGGGCTCCAACGAGCTGGACCTGTTGAGCCTGACCGAGGCCTACGCCATGCTCGTCAACGGCGGCCGCGAGATCGAGGGCCAGCTGGTCGAGCGCATCCAGGACCGCTTCGGCCAGACGATCCGCCGGCGCGACGACCGCCCCTGTGACGGCTGCCGACGCCTGGCGTTCGACGGCGAGCTGCCTCCCGACCTGCCCGACGACCGCCCCGAGGTGGTCGACCCGCGCCACGCCTACCAGATGGTGACGATGCTCGAAGGTGTGGTCGAGCGCGGCACCGGCCGCAGTGCCCAGCGCATCGGCAAGCCGATCGCCGGCAAGACCGGGACGACCAACGACGCCCGCGATGCCTGGTTCGTCGGCTTCTCGCCCGACCTCGCCGTCGGCGTCTATGTCGGCTTCGACCGACCGCGCAATCTCGGCAGGCGGGCCACCGGCGGCAGCGTGGCGCTGCCGATCTGGACCGAGTTCATGCAGGCGGCCCTCGAGAACGCCCCGGCCACGCCGTTCCGCACCCCGCCCGGTGTGCGGCTGGTGCGCGTCGACGCCGAAACCGGCCTCTTGCCCGGGAACGCCACGGGATCGGTCATCGCCGAGGCTTTCCTCCCCGGCACCGAGCCCACCACCCGGGCCGACGACACCGTCCTGCCCGCCACCAGCACCACGGGCGGCACCGGCGCCAGCGGCGGCGGCACCAGCGGCGGCGGCACCAGCGGTGGCGGCACCAGCAGCAGCGGTAGGCCGACCGGCCTCTACTGAGCAGAACCGGACGATCATCAACCGTCGACCATCGAGGAGCGATGCCATGCGCGCCGAAATCAGCAACCTGAAGGACACGATCAGCGAAGGGCTCACCCTGCTCCGGAGGCATCTTTGACTGGGACAACGCGCTGCGCCGCAAGGACGAGCTCGACGCGCTGACCGAAGACCCGGCGCTCTGGAACGACGCCGACAACGCGCAGACCCTGATGCGCGAGCGCCAGCGGTTGACCGACGCCATCGACCGCCAGCAAGAGATGGAGCAGACCCTCGCCGACAGCCTGGAGCTCGCCGAGCTCGCCGAAGCCGAGGACGACAGCGCCACCCTCGACACCATCCAGGCCGACCTCGAAGACCTGAGAATCCGAATCGACAAGCTGGCGCTGGAAAGCCTGCTCTCCGGCGAAGCCGACGGCAACAATGCCTTCCTGCAGGTCAATGCCGGCGCCGGTGGCACCGAAAGCCAGGACTGGGCCGAGATGCTGCTGCGCATGTATCTCCGCTGGGCCGAGGCCAAGGGCATGAAGATCGAGTGGATCGAGGAGAGTGCCGGCGAGGAAGCCGGCCTCAAATCCGCCACCGTCAAGGTGATCGGCCACAACGCGTACGGCTGGCTGAAAACCGAATCCGGCGTCCACCGCCTGGTGCGCATCTCACCCTTCGACAGTGCCGCCCGACGCCACACCAGCTTCGCAAGTGTCTGGGTCAGCCCCGAGATCGACGACAGCATCGAGGTCGAGATCGACGACAAGGACCTGAAGGTCGATACCTACCGCGCCTCGGGTGCGGGCGGCCAGCACGTCAACCGGACGGAATCCGCCATCCGCATCACACATATGCCGACCGGCGTCGTCGTCGCCTGCCAGAACGACCGGAGCCAGCACAAGAACCGGGCGACCGCCATGAACATGCTGCGCGCCAAGCTCTACGACCTCGAGCTGCAGAAACGCCGCGCCGAGCACGACGCCACCGAAGCCACCAAATCCGACATCGGCTTCGGCCACCAGATCCGCTCCTACGTCCTCCACCCCTACAAGATGGTGAAGGACCTCAGAACCAATACCGAAAGCGGCAACCCCAACGCCGTCCTCGACGGCGACCTCGACCCCTTCCTCGAGGCCGCATTGGCGCTGGGAGCGGGGCACAAGAGGGAAGAAGCGGCGCAATAAAGAAAAGACATGTGGGGAGGATGATCCTCCCCACGCCCCACCGTCATTTTAGTCGATACTAGTGTTGCAGCGGCGTGCGCATCTTGTTTGTCGGTGGCGTGGTCCGATGCCCGATCACCCACTCGCCGTTCTCGCAGACGAGATCACCGATTCGCGTGCCTTCGGGGTAACTCTGGCCTTCCCAGAGACAATCGGCCATGGCCGGTGCGGCCAGGCAGAACCAGCCGACAACGATCGTTCGAAGGAACAGGCCGGGCCGAACTCCAACTGATTTTCGCATCGCCGGATGTCCTCCCTAAGGTTGTGTCGCGGCGCCTGGGGGCTCTGGCACGAATGCCCTGAACGCCCGGGGAGAGGGGTTCAGCCGGACATCCATACTGCCGCGCTGCTCGCCGCCAGCGAGCACTGCGAAATCCTCGCGCGACACCCAAAGTCGCTCCACTGCCCCGCCCAGCAACTCCCGCGGTTGCGGCGCGGGCGGATCGCAGAAAACATTGGCCTCGACCAGAAGACGACCCCCTTGGCCGACGATCGTGACCTCCTTGTTGTCGAGCATACTGAGATCACAGGCGAAGGCACGACCCGGCTCGATATTGCCGGCCGGACGAAGGACCGCCTGGATCGGCCGTGCCTTGAGCACACCGTCACGTTCCAGACTCTGCTCCCAGAGCGAAGCGAGCAACGGATTGACGGCTTCCGGCGTCAGCGCAGCGATCTTGTCCAGATCGACCTCGAGTGCCGCCAGAGCCTCTCGCAACAAACGATCGTCCGTGGCACCCGCCAGGGTATGCGGTGGTGCGAACGGGCCGTCCAGGTCGTAGAGCAGTTCACGCAAGGCCGCGGCCAGCCCGTTCGGATCGTCTGCGCTGAGCGTGCGCAGGGCATCGGCGAGCCTTAGGTTGCTCATGTGGTAATAGCCTTGCCGCTCGAGAACCGCCTCCACCATTTGCCGATGGTTGCCGCTGCTCCCGTCCTCGGCCAGCAGGTCGAGAAGCAGGTCGGGCAGGTCGATCTCGCTCTCGTCGAAGGTCATCGTGATACCCTTCTCGCGGTCGATCACCACCTCGAAGCCGGTATCACGGTAGAAGATGGAAAGCCCGACGATCGTCGCCAGCGCGATGATGGCGACGACTGCAACAACAGCGCGGCCCGCCACTGGGGTCATCGACATGTCCTCCCGTCGCGAGGCAACCCCGCTCGATCCATCCCCCACCGACATGCAGGGCGGCGCAGACCGGAACCGTCAGAACATCGACCGTACGGCAATGGTACCACATTGCAAGGCGAGCGCTGTGAGGTGGGTCACATTCCGCTGACCAGCCCGGCGGTCGCGTCGACAAGAGGCGCGAAAAAGGTACCAGGTACCTTTGAGCTCTGGATGACGTGTGCCGAACCAACCCGCGCCGGCCGGCAAGCAGCTCGACCGAGCGCCCGTTCCGGGTTATTTTTTCCTATAAGCCTCAGTCGCCGAGCCGATACTCGATCGTGGTGACCACGCGGACGGTCTTGAACAACTGCAGTTCCTCGCTCTGTCCCGGGGCGTTGTCCCGCGGCAGGATCTGGAAAAGGCCTTGGCTGGCGCGATGGATGCCGGTGATCCTGCTGCCACTGTCGGCGGCGAACTGGTCGGCGGCGTCGCGGGCGTTGCGGGTCGCCTCGGCGATCATCGCGGGCTTGATATCGTTGAGCCCGGTGAAGAGGAAGAAGGGCCCGCGCGGGCCGTCGCTGGTCAGCACCACGCCGGCCTGCACCAGCTCACCGACCCGTTGGCTCAGCGCCTTCACCCCGTCCACGTCGGCGTGGCGGATCATCAGGTTGAGGCCGACGATGAAGCGGCTCTCGACCGGCCCGCTGCGATAGGCCTGGGCGAGGAGGTCGGTGACCTCGATGCCCTGGACCTCTATGGTTTCGGCCGGGATGCCGCCCGCGGTCATGAAGGCGCGGACGAGGCCCAGTGCCCGCTGGATCTCCGCCTGCGCGGCCGCGAGATCGTCGCTGGTGGCGACCAACCGCAGCGGCCAGAGCACGAGGTCGGCCTTGGCCTCGCGCTCGGCGAGCCCGCGCACCGTGACCACCCGCTCATCCGCCCGCCCGGCCTCGAACCCGGCGCCGATCTGCCGACCCGCCACCGCCACCCCGAGCGCCAAGACCAGCGCCGCGAGAAGCCCGGCAACCGCCGCACCCAGCCGCATCGTCACCACCCGCAAGAACCCGTGCCGGGCGCTACCATGACCGGCCCGGCAAGCCCTGGCAACGGCACTCCGGCGGCCGGTTGGCAAGGCCGCTCTGCCCGCTATGCTGGCGTGGGCAACCGAGGAGAAGCGCCATGCAGGAACGACGGGTCGAGGTTGCGGTGATCGGCGCCGGGACGGCCGGGATGACCGCCTTCCGCGCCGCCCGGGCGGCGACAGAGAGCGTGCTGCTGATCGAGGGCGAGCGGTACGGCACGACCTGTGCCCGGGCCGGCTGCATGCCGTCCAAGCTCCTGATCGCCGCGGCCGAAGCGGCGCACATGGTGGAGAAGGCGCCGGCGTTCGGCGTCGAGACAGCACCCCCCCGGATCAACGGCCGGGCGGTGATGGACCGGGTGCGGCGCGAGCGCGACCGGTTCGTGGGCTTCGTGGTCGAGACGGTCGAGGATTGGCCGGCCGAGCAGCGGCTGATGGGCCGCGCCCGGTTCGTGGACGATCACACCCTCGAGGTCGAGGGGGCGGACGGGTCGCAGCACCGGGTGATCGCCGAGCGGATCGTCATCGCGACGGGCTCGACGACCGTCTGGCCACGCTTCTTCGAGGCGGTGGGCGACCTTCTGGCGACCAGCGACGACATCTTCGACTGGGAGGACCTGCCGGAGTCCGTTGCCGTGTTCGGCGGCGGCGTGATCGGCCTCGAGCTCGGCCAGGCGCTGCATCGACTCGGTGTGCGAATCCGCCTCTTCGGCAAAGGTGGCGGGATCGCGACCCTCACCGACCCCGAGGTGCGGGCCGCCGCCCTCGCCGCCCTCGGCGGCGAATTCCCCTTCGACCCCGATGCCCCGGTCGAGAGCATCGAGCGCGACGGCGATGCCGTCGTGGTGACCTTCACCGATCAGGCCGGCAAGACGACGACCGAGCGCTTCGCCCGCCTCCTCGCCGCTACCGGCCGCCGCCCGGCCGTCCAGCGCCTCGGCCTCGAGACGACCTCGCTCGAGCTCGACGACAACGGCATTCCCCGCTTCGACCCCTGCACGCTGCAATGCGGCGAGAGCCACATCTTCATTGCCGGCGACGTCAACAACTTCCGGCCGATCCTCCACGAGGCGGCCGACGAGGGCCGCACCGCCGGCGAGAACGCGGCACGCTTTCCCGACGTCCGCGCCGGCCTCAGGCGCGTCCCGATGGGCGTCGTCTTCACCGAGCCGAACCTCGCGGTGGTCGGCGAAGGCTTCGCCGAACTGGAGGCCAGGAGCTGCCCCTTCGCCACCGGCAGCGTCGCTTTCGAGAGCCAGGGGCGCAGCCGGGTGATGCTGCAGAACCAGGGCCTGCTCCGGGTCTACGGTGAGTTCGGCAGCGGCCTGTTCCTGGGCGCGGAGATGGCCGGCCCCAGGGCCGAGCACTTGGCGCATCTCCTGGCCTGGGCGCTCACCCAGCGGCTCACCGTGCCGGCGATGCTGGACATGCCCTACTACCACCCGGTGATCGAAGAGGGGCTGCGGACTGCCCTTCGCCAACTCAATCGCAACCTCCGCCTCGGCCCCGAGCCGGTGAAGCGCTCCATGGACTGCGGCCCCGGCGCCTGAGCGCCACGCCCAGGGTTGCGAGGACGGTCGCAAGGAGACCTCGTCGAGCGAACAAGAAAAGACCGGGTCCGGCCCGCGCGTTCGGCCACGCCGCGATCCTCGTCATTCTTGCTCGTCGCGTGACTCGTGCTGCTGCTGGCGGCGGTCATAGCGCGGCCACCCTGCGGGTCGGGACCGCCGCTCGGCCAGCGCCTATCCTTCCATCCTGCTAGCCCATCCCGTCAATAAACCGTCGGCACGTAGAGCTCGTCCGGCAGCACTTCGCGCTCGTAGTCCGGGTTGAAGACGCGGTCCGGCAGGGTGATCGGATCGTGCGGGACCTCCTCGTAGGGCACCTGCTGCAGCAGGTGATGGATGCAGTTGAGCCGGGCGCGCTTCTTGTCGTTGCCGGGGACGATGAACCAGGGGGCTTCGGGAATATTGGTGCGCTCCAGCATCTCCTCCTTGACCTTGGTGTAGCGCTCCCAGCGGACCCGCGATTGCAGGTCCATCGGGCTCAGCTTCCACTGCTTCATCGGGTCGTGAATGCGCATCAAGAAACGCAGCTGCTGCTCCTGGTCGGTGATCGAGAACCAGTACTTGATCAGCACGACGCCCGACCGCACCAGCATCCGCTCGAATTCCGGCACGTCGTGGAAAAACTGCTCGACCTGATCCTCGTCGGCAAAACCCATCACCCGCTCGACGCCGGCCCGGTTGTACCAGGAGCGGTCGAACAGCACGATCTCACCGCCCGCCGGCAAATGCGGCACGTAGCGCTGGAAATACCACTGGGTCTGCTCGCGCTCGGTGGGTGCCGGCAGCGCCACGACCCGGCAGACGCGCGGGTTGAGGCGCTGGGTGATCCGCTTGATCACACCCCCCTTGCCCGCGGCATCGCGGCCCTCGAAGACGACCACGATCTTGAGCTTCTTGTGGATCACCCAGTCCTGCAGCTTGATCAGCTCCGACTGCAGGCGGAGCAGCTCGCGAAAATAGAAGCCCCGATCGAGCGTCGATTTCTGCTTGAACGCGGTGATGTGGCGGAGTTCTCGAGCGATCCGGTCGTCGTCGAGCTCCATCTCCAGCTCCTCGTCGAAGCTGTCCTCGAGCTCGATATCGACCCAGCTGCGCTGACCGTCGCGCGCCGCACCACCAGCCATCGCCACCTCCCGGCAAGTTCGGGCGGACCCTGCACCGCCCCGACGAACGCTACGCTGCCCGTATGGCAGCTCGGTTACAAGCGCCCGTTACACTCGCCAAACGATCGGCAACGTCTATCTTGCCGGACGTTCGAGACGAGGGAGACGCAGAATGACCACCCGCCGCCAGACACTCGCCGCCGCCGGCCTGGCCCTTGCCGCACCGGCCCTGATCAGGGCACGTCCAGCCGCCGCGGAAGCACCGCTGCTCGGCCCGGCACGGCCCCGCTTCTACCGCTTCCAGCTCGGCGATTTCGAGGTCACGACGGTGCTCGACGGCGCCATCCAGCTCGATGGGCCGCATCCGATTTTCGGCGAGAACCAGCCGGCCGAGGAGGTCGCCGCCTTCGCCGAGCAGAATTTTCTCCCGGGCGACCGGATGGAGATCAGCTTCACGCCCGTCATGGTCAACAGCGGCGACAACCTCGTCCTCTTCGACGGCGGCAATCCCGCGAGCCGCCGGCCCGGCGCCGGCAATCTGGTCGCCGCCATCGAGGCTGCCGGCTACACCGCCGACCAGGTCGACACACTGGTCATCACGCATTTCCATCCCGACCATATCGGCGGGCTGATGACCGACGGCGTGCCGACCTTCGCCAACGCCGCCTATGTCACCGGCCAGGTCGAATACGACTTCTGGAGCCACGACGACCGGCTCAGCGGCCCGACCGAAGGCGTCGCCAGTCTGGTGCGCAGCAACGTCGTGCCCTTGGCCGAGAAGATGCGCTTTGTCGGCGACGAGGGCGAGGTCGTCGCCGGCATCAACGCCGTCGCCGCCTTCGGCCACACCCCGGGGCACATGGCCTACCACATCGAGAGCGGCGGCCAGCGCCTGTTGCTCTGGGCCGATGCGTCCAACCACTTCGTCCTCTCGGTCGAGAGGCCGGACTGGCACGTCCGCTTCGACATGGACAAGGCGGCCGCCGCCGCGACCCGCAAGCGCCTGTTCGACATGGCCAACGCCGAGCGCATCCCGGTCACCGGCTATCACATGCCCTTCCCGGCCGTAGGCTTCGTCGAAAAGCCCTCACCCGAGAGCTATCGCTGGGTCCAGGCGAGCTACCAGATGAACCTCTAGCTGGGTCGGCGCTCAGGTCGTCAGCCAGATGAGCGCCGCATAGCGGCCGCCCTTGCCGACCCCGATAAAAAGCAGCGTCGGCCAGAACGGGGTGCGCATCAGCCCGGCGACCACGGCGAGGCCCGTGCCGACGAGGGGCAGCCGAGCCGGCAGCAGGGACCAGATACCGAAGCGATTGAACCAGCGCCGGGCGCGAATCGGCGAGTTGCGCCGGACCGGAAAGCGCGGATGGTGCTCGAATGGCAACGCCAGCCGGCCGAGCGCCCAGTCGAGCAGCGAGCCCGCCGTATTACCGGCGGTGGCCGCGAGCCAGAGAGCTCCACGCGGGACCCGGTCGAGATAGAGCAGGCCCACGAGCGTCGCCTCGGACGGGCACGGAACGAAGGTGCCGGCGAGAAAGGCCGAGGTGAACAGAGCGGCGAGATCGAGCAAGCGGCAGGCCCCGTAACCGGAACGCCGCTTCCGCTGACCTTGCGCGGCGAGAGCCGCCAGCCTTGCCGGCGCGGACCCGCGGGTCGCGAGTGCTGCCGTCAGCTTCCTTCGCCGACCGGATTGGCCGCCCAGAAAGCAGCGACGGCGCGTGCCGCCTCGGCCTCGATCGCGGCCGGGTCACCGGTCGCCTCGCCGATCACGCCCGAAATGCCACCGCCGAACACCACCTCCATATTGGCGGCGTTGGCGATCACCGGTGCCGTGTGCACGCCGAAGTCGGTGAGCGAGCCTTCGCCCACCTCGATGCCGGGATCCGGTGCGGCGGCCAGGGTTTTCTCGAACAGGTCGCGGTCGGCTTCGCCGAAGGCGACGAGGACGGCCCTGATGTCGCCCCGATGCGCCGAACAGGAATCGACGATCAGCCGCGCCAGCTCCGCCTTCTCGATCGGCGGCCGAATGCGGCTCGCGAATATGCCGCCGCCGATGAACGGCAAGGCGAGCCGGCCAAGGCCATGGCCGGCGGTCAGCCGCAGGGCATTGCCGATCGATTCCGTGACCGACTCCCTGGTCGGGTCGTAGCCGGCACCCGTGCGACCCATCGCACCAGAGGCGGCGTGCACGATCGCGATGATCCCACTTTCGGCGAGCCGGCCGGAGCCGGTCCAGACCGCGGCCCCGAGCGGCACCATCCCCTGCGCCCGCAGCCGCGCATCCTCGGGCGTGCCTTCGGCCGCCACCAGGTCCGTCGAGACGTAGGCCATGCTTCCCTCCGCTGACTTCTCGGCAAGTGGAGGCTAGGCCGAGCGACGGCCGCGGTCAAAGTCCGGCTTGCCGCCGCCGCCACCGCGTGGGACGAATCGCCAGACCGTCGGGGACCCGCCCGGCTCGATGCCTTCCTCGTTGATCGGGAGCCCGTCCCTTGCAAACCCTCTTCGACAGCGGCCGCATCGCCGACTTCGTGCTGGCGTTTCTCGTCCTCGAAGGGCTGATCATCCATTTCCACCACCGGCTCACCGGCCGCGGACCCGGCCTCGGCCAGCTCGTGCCGTTTCTTCTGGCGGGAGGCTGCCTGCTGTTGGCTTGGCGCACGGCAGCCGCCGGTCTCGCTTGGCCCCTGCCGGCAGCCTTGCTGCTCGCCGCCGGGGCAGCGCATCTGGTCGATCTCCTGCGCCGGCGGCTCTGAGCCCGTCCGCTGCCGATATCAGCCGCGGCGCCTGCCGCCGGAAGCTGCCTTGGCAGCGTAGAGCGCCTGATCGGCCCGCTCGAGCGCCGGGCCGATCTCGCTTTCGCCGTCGCGATGAAGGGCGACGCCGAAGCTCAGGGTCACCGTCCGCCCGGCCAGCGCCGCACTGCCGGCAGCATCCGCCACCTTGTGCTCGATCCGCCGGATCACGGCCCCGGCATCGTCCGGCCCGGCACCCGGCAGCAGTGCGGCGAACTCGTCGCCCCCCAGCCGGCCGACGACATCGCCCTCGCGAACGCTCTCGCGGCAACAGGCGGCGAGCCCGGCCAGCACCCGGTCGCCCGCGGCATGACCCGATTCGTCGTTGACCGCCTTGAAGTCGTCGACGTCGATCATCATCACCGAGAGCGGGCGAAACGCCCGACGGCGCTCCTCGATCAGGGCAGCGGCCGCGGCGAAGAAAGCGTCCCGGCTGGCGAGCCCGGTCAGTGAATCGCGCTCCAGCCGATCGAGCAGCTGCCGTTCGCGGTGGCGGAGATCGGTAACGTCGACGAGCTCGAGAACGACGAACGGCAGCCCCGCCGGTGTTCGGTAGTCGACCCGGTGCACCCGGCAATCGCGCGCCCCCATCCGCTGGACGGACGCCGCTCCGGCGCCCGCTGCCGTCGTCCGGTCGCCGGTCACATGGGCGGCCGCGGCGACGGTTGCCAGAAGCGTCGGATCGATCGTCCGGCCGTCGCCCAGCAACTGCCGGGCTGCCGGGTTGGCGGCCAGCAGTCGCCCGTCGACGGCGATCATGACGATCGCCACGTGCGATCGCTCGAACGCCGCCGCCAGCCCGTGCGGCTCGGCAACTGGGGTTTCCATCGCAAGCACCGCTCCAACGATACCCGTCGACATCGACCTGCCGACCGGCAGGCACCGCAAATCGTCCGTCCGAATCATCACCATAATGTCGACGCCGGCGAAGACCTTAGGGTTCCACCGACGGCGGGCCAATCGTCACCGGCCGCCCCGCATAGCGCGTTACGGCCGCGCGTTTACGACGTCCGGCCCGGCTCGCTTGCCGGCGGTGCAGCCATGCGGCAAAAGACGGGGCGGCCCATCGCGGAGGAGCCCTCGTGCCGACCGTTTCGTCAGGACCGCCGACCCGCCGATCCGCGCCTCGCCTGTTGGGGCACCGGCCACGGACGCCGCAGCGGTGAGCGCGCAACAGCCACGATCGAGCCGGGCCGGCCTGATCTCCTGGGCCTTCTACGACTGGGCCAGCAACGCCTTCAACGCGTTGATCCAGACCTTCGTGTTCGCCGCCTACTTCGCCCAGCAAGTCGCCGCCGAGCCCGGTGCCGGGAGTGCCCAGTGGGGTTTCGCCCTCGGCACCGCCGGCCTGCTCGTGGCGCTGACCGGGCCGCTCCTGGGCTCGATCATCGACCAACGCGGCCCGCGCAAGCCGCTCATGGCGGTGTTCACCCTGGGCTGCGTCGTGTTCACGGCCCTGCTCTGGCTGGTCAGGCCCACGGTCGAGGATGTCTGGCTCGCCCTGCTGCTCGTCTGGCTCGCCAGTGTGTGCTTCGAATACGCCTTCATCCTCTACAACTCGATGTTGCCGGCACTGGTCGACTGGGAACGGCTCGGCCGCTGGTCGGGCTGGGGCTGGACCATGGGCTATTCCGGTGGGCTCTTCTGTCTGGGCTCGGCGCTCGGGCTGTTCGTCCTGGGCGACGCCCTGCTGCTCGAATTCGACGAGGAAGCCGCCGAGGACGTCCGCGCCACCTTCGTCTACGCCGCTGCGTGGTATTTCGTCTTCTCGCTGCCCTTGTTCCTGGTCACGCCCGATGCGCCGAAATCCGGCAAGTCCTGGCGGCAATCGACGATCGACGGCTGGAATTCGCTGGTCTCCACGGTCCGTAACATCCGCGACTATGCCGACCTCGTCCGCTTCCTGATCGCCCGCATCTTCTACACCGACGGCCTCGCCACCTTGTTCGCCTTCGGTGGCGTCTATGCCGCCGGGGTGTTCGACATGAGTGCCCGAGAGGTCCTGGCGTTCGGCGTCGTCTTGAACGTCGCCGCCGGCATCGGCGCCTTCGGCTTCTCCTGGATCGACGACCGGGTCGGCAGCCGCCGCACCATCCTGTTCGCGATGGCCAACCTGATCGTGTGGGGCAGCCTGATCCTGTTCGTCGAGGAGCAGGTGCTGTTCTGGGCGCTGGGCATGCTGATCGGCCTCTTCATCGGTCCGGTGCAGGCGGCGAGCCGCTCCTATCTCGCGCGCGCTGCCCCGGAGCGGCTGCGGGGGCAGATGTTCGGCCTCTATGCGCTCTCCGGTAAGGCCACCGCGTTCATGGGGCCTCTCCTGGTCGGTTGGGTGACCACACTCGCCGACAGCCAGCGCATCGGCATGAGCGTGATCATCGTCTATTTCGTGCTGGGCTTTCTCTTGATGCTGACGGTGCCGAGCGCCGCACAGCGACGCGCTGCCGCCTCGGATGCGGCCTAGCCGCATGGACCGACCCGCGACGCGCGACGCCGCCGCGACGCCGCGTCAGCTCTTCGCCTGGGCGATCTACGACTGGGCCGAGACGCCGTTCTTCGCGATCATCGTCACCTTCGTCTTTCCCGCCTATTTCATCCAGGCGGTGGCCGTGGACGAGATCACGGGCACCACGCAATGGGGCTATGCGATAGCCCTTTCCGGGTTGACGATCGCCCTCTCGAGCCCGATCGCCGGTGCGATCGCCGATGTCGGTGGTCGACGCAAGCCCTGGCTCATGAGCTTCACCGGCCTCGGTGCCGTCGCCACGGCGCTGCTCTGGCTGATCGAGCCCGACCCCCGCTTCGTGCTCTGGGCGCTGGTCCTGGTCGTTCTCGCCAACACCGCGATCGAGCTCAGCCAGGCCTTCTACAACGCCATGCTGCCGGACCTCGCACCACCGCGGACGCTCGGCCGCTGGTCCGGTCGCGGCTGGTCGCTCGGCTACCTGGCCGGCATCATCACCCTGCTCCTGCTCTATTTCGGCTTCGTCAGCCCCGACCCGCCGCCCTTCGGGCTCGCCGCCGAGACGGCGGAGAATATCCGCATCTCCGGCCCGGTGATCGCCTGCTGGCTGCTCGCTTTCGCCCTTCCCCTCTTTCTCGTCACTCCCGACCGGCCGCATGCCGCAACGCCGCTGTCCCGGGCGATCCACGAAGGGCTCGCCAACCTCTGGGGCACCCTGCGCAGCCTGCGGCCGAGCCAACAGGTGCCGCGCTTCCTCGTCGCCCGACTGATCTACAACGACGGGCTGAACACGCTCTTCGCCTTCGGTGGCATCTACGCCGCCGGCACCTTCGGGATGACCACCGAGGAGGTGCTGCTGTTCGCCATTGCGCTGAACATCTCGGCCGGCATCGGCAGCTTCGCCTTCGGCTTCATCGACGACTGGATCGGCTCGAAGAAGACCATCCTGATCGCGATCGCCGGCCTCGCCTCGTTCGGCATCGCCGCACTGATCGCCGAGGAGAAGACCACGTTTTTCGTCCTCGGCGTCCTGATCGGCCTCTTTGTCGGCCCCGCCCAGTCGGCGAGCCGCACGCTGATGGCGAGGCTGGCACCACCCGAGCAGCGCACCGAAATGTTCGGGCTCTATGCGCTTTCCGGCAAGCTCACGGCGTTCATCGGCCCGTTCCTCTTCGGTGCCGCCACCAGCCTCTTTCAGACCCAGCGGGCCGGCATGGCGATGGTCGTGGTCCTCCTGGCCGTAGGCGGTCTGCTACTGCTCCTCACCGTCCGCGAGCCGGACCACGGCGGGTGATGCCGGCCGCGTCGCCACGCCGCCGGCATCCGTCGGCGTCGGCGAGGCGGGCGTGCCCGAGATAGAGGATCGCCTTGGTCGGCAGCCGGCCGAAGGTGACGTCGAGCCGGCTGTTCAGGCCGCGCGGCCCGAGACCGACCATACGACCGACCGTGAAGCCCTGGCGGCGCAGCAGCACGGCCAGCTCGCCCGGGCGAATGAAGCCTTCGACCCGGTGCGTGCCGGGCGGCAGTAGCCCGAGCACCCGCTCGGCGAAGGTGACGACGGCCAGGGCCGAGAGCGGGTTGCGGTTGATGGTATCGAACAGGAAGAGCCCGCCCGGCCGCAGCACCCGGCGGACCTCGCCGATCACCAGGGCGAGGTCCTGGACGTGCTCCAGAACATCGACGCAGACCACCACGTCGAAGCTGTCGTCGGCGAGTGGCAGTTGCTCACCCGTGCCGCCCAGATAGACCACACCCGAGCCCGTGGCTCGGCTGCGCGCCCGCCCGGCCGCCACCGCCGCCACCGCCGGGTCGAGCCCGGTCACCAGGGCGCCGCGCGCCGCCATGGCTTCCGCCATGAAGCCGCCGGCACAGCCGAGATCGAGCACCTTGCGGCCACGCCAATCGCCGACCACCGGATCGAACTCGCGCAGCCGCGCCGGTACCAGGTTCTGCAGCGTGCGCAGCCAGCGCACCTGCCCGGACCACCAGTCGGTCGCAGCCGTGTCGTAGAGTGCCGGGTCGGTGTGGGAACGCGCAGAGGTCGCCATCGGGCCGGATCGCCTTTTCGAGGAGAGGATCACTCCGGGTACGCGGACAATACCCGTCCGGTTCGCAACACAGCTGTGTTCCCGGCTGTACGCCCGGGCGGCGAAGCGGTAGGGGAGTTTCAGCGAATGCGACGATCGGCCGACGCGACGATCGGCCGGCGAAACGAGTGGCCAACGCAACGAGTGGACAGACGGGAGCGGACGATGACCAAGACCATCGGGCATTTCATCAACGGGGCCCATCACCCGGGCATGGGCACGGCCACCGGCCCCGTCTTCAACCCGGCAATCGGGGAGGAGACCGCCCGGGTCGCCATGGCGGCCGAGCCCGAGGTGCAGGCCGCGGTCGAGGCCGCCAAAGCCGCCCAGCCCGCCTGGGCCGATACCGCGGTGGTCCGGCGGGCCCGGGTCATGTTCCGCTTCAAGGAGCTGATCGAGAAGAACATGGACGAGCTGGCCCGGCGGGTCACCGCCGAGCACGGCAAGACGCTGGAGGACGCCAAGGGCTCGATCACCCGCGGCCTCGAGGTGGTGGAGTTCGCCTGCGGCATCCCGCAGCTCTTGAAGGGCGATTTCAGCCACAATGTGGGCGTCGGCGTCGACCTCGTCTCGGTCCGCCACCCTGTCGGCATCGCCGCCGGCATCACACCCTTCAATTTCCCGGCGATGATCCCGCTCTGGATGGCACCGCTGGCGATCGCCTGCGGCAACGCCTTCATCCTCAAGCCCTCGGAGAAGGACCCGTCCTGCCCGATGCTCCTGGCCGAGCTCCTGCAGGAAGCGGGTGCACCGGCCGGCATCATCCAGGTCGTCAACGGCGGCAAGGAGGCAGTGAACGCCATCCTGGCGCATCCCGACATCGCGGCGGTGAGCTTCGTCGGGGCCACCGCCACCGCCGAGTACATCTACCGGACCGGCACGATGAACGGCAAGCGGGTGCAGGCGCTGGGCGGAGCCAAGAACCACATGGTCATCATGCCCGATGCCGATCTCGACATGGCGGTCGATGCCCTGATGGGTGCGGGCTACGGCTCCGCCGGCGAGCGCTGCATGGCGGTCTCGGTGGCGGTCCCCGTGGGTGAACAGACGGCGGACGCGCTGATCGAAAAGCTGGCACCCAAGGTCCGCCAGCTGAAGATCGGCCCCGGCACCGAGCCCGGCGTGGAGATGGGCCCGCTCGTCACACGTGAGCACCTCGACAAGGTGCGCGGCTATGTCGATCTGGGCATTCAGGAGGGCGCGGAGCTCGTCGTCGACGGCCGCGACTTCAAGATGCAGGGCTACGAGAACGGCTTTTTCCTCGGCGGCTGCCTCTTCGATCGGGTCACCGAGGACATGCGGATCTGCAAGGAGGAGATCTTCGGCCCGGTCCTCTCGGTGGTCCGGAAACCCGACTACCAGTCGGCGGTGAAGATCATCAACGACCACGAGTACGGCAACGGTACCGCGATCTTCACCCGCGACGGCGACGCCGCCCGCGCCTTCGCCAACGAGGTCAATATCGGCATGGTCGGCGTCAACGTGCCGATCCCGGTACCCATGGCCTTCCACAGCTTCGGCGGCTGGAAGCGCTCGCTCTTCGGCGACCATCACGCCCACGGCATGGAGGCCGTCCGCTTCTACACCAAGCAAAAGGCGATCACGACGCGCTGGCCCACCGGCATCCGCGCCGGCGCCGAGTTCCAGATGCCGACGATGGGGTGAAACGGGAGAAGGGCAGGTCCCTGCCGAGCCATCCCTTTGGGATGCGTTACTGTCGATCGCCATTGTATGGACGTTGGCCTGCCATATGGCGAGTATAGTCGGTGGACTTCGACCGATTCGATCGGACGACGGAAACCGAGTAAAATGCCAGCACCACGGTGTTTCGATCGAGGAGATCGAGCAAGCACCGAGCGTCATTCGCTTCGTCGTCGACGATCCGAGCCCGATCGAGGGCTTTACGGTCGCGAGCGCCCTGACCGAGTAGTGATCAGGTACAGCATCGGCAAAGTCGGGTAGGGCCCGCGGGGAGGTGTGCCTGCCAACACGTCGTTGTCGCCCCGGCACCGCGCCGCTTGCCGGTTTTGCCGCGTGCTTGCATAACCGGGCGCATGGAGAGTTCTTTCGACTTGTCGTTCCGGCATCACCATCTGCTCGGCATCGAGGGGCTGCAGCCCTACGAGATCGGCCACGTGCTCGACCTCGCGGATTCCTATGTCGAGCTCAACCGTCAGCCGTCGAAAAAGCGGGATCTGCTGGGCGGGCTCACCCAGATCAACCTGTTCTTCGAGGTCTCGACCCGCACCCTCACCTCGTTCGAGCTCGCCGGCAAGCGGCTCGGTGCCGATGTCGTCAACATGGCGGTGCAGGGCTCGTCGATCAAAAAGGGCGAGACCCTGATCGACACGGCAATGACCTTGAATGCGATGCAGCCGGACGTGCTGGTGGTGCGGCATCAAGACAGCGGGGCCGTGCAGCTCCTCGCCCGGCACGTCCGCTGTGCGGTGATCAACGCCGGCGACGGCAGCCACGAGCACCCCACCCAGGCCTTGCTCGATGCGCTGACCATTCGCCGGCGCAAGGGACGGCTCGAAGGGCTCATCGTGGCGATCTGCGGTGACCTCCGGCACAGCCGGGTGGCGCGCTCGAACATCCTTCTGTTGCTCGCGATGGGGGCGAGCGTGCGGCTGATCGGGCCGCCCACCTTGTTGCCGCGAGCCTTCGAGTCCTATGGCTGCCAGCTGTTCACCGACATGGCCCGAGGGCTGCGGGGTTGTGACATCGTGATGATGCTCAGGCTGCAGAACGAGCGGATGCAGGGCAGCTTCGTGCCGTCGGTGCGCGAGTATTTCCATCTCTACGGCCTGACCCACGACAAGCTCCGGCATGCCGCACCCGATGCCTTGATCATGCATCCGGGGCCGATGAACCGGGGGGTGGAGATCGACGGGGTCATCGCCGACGACATCGATCGCAGTGCGATTCTCGACCAGGTCGAGATGGGGGTCGCCGTGCGGATGGCGTGCCTCGATCTCTTGACCCGCTCGATGCGCGGCGAGGTCGGCTGATGCGGCCCCTGCTCATTCAGAACGTGCGGCTGCTCGACCCGGCTGCGGAACGCGACGAGCCCGGTCACCTCCTGGTCGAGGACGGCCGGATCGCCGCCATGGGCGATCTCTTGGAGGTGCCGGAGGATGCCGACCTGATCGACGGCGAGGGGGCCTGTCTCGCCCCCGGCCTCGTCGACATGCGCGTACAGTTCGGCGAGCCCGGCTCCGAGCACAAGGAGCGGCTGGCCTCGGGCATCCGGGCGGCGGCGGCGGGTGGCGTCACCTCGGTAGCGGTCCTGCCCAACACGCAACCGGTCATCGACGATCCGGCGATGCTCGAGTTCGTCGCCCGCCGGGCGCGGCAGCTGAAGTCGGTCAAGGTCTACCCTTACGCGGCATTGACCAAGCGGCTCGAGGGGCGCGAGCTGGCCGAACTCGCGCTCTTGAAGGAGGCAGGTGCCGTCGCCTTCACCGATGCCGACCGAGCGCTGGCCGATGCGCGGGTGATGCTGCGTGCCCTGGCCTACGCCACGGCCCAGGATCTTTTGGTCGTGCAGCACCCGGAGGAGCCCAGGCTCGCCGAGGGCGGGGTGATGAACGATGGTGCGATCGCCACCCGGCTCGGCCTCAAGGGCATTCCGGCGATGGCCGAGGTGATGATGATCGAGCGCGATCTCCGCCTCGTCGAGGCCACGGGTGCCCGCTATCACGTCGCCCACATCTCGACGGCAGCGGCCGTCGACGCCGTGCGGCGGGCGAAGGCGAAGGGGCTCAGGGTCACGGCCGAGACGACGCCGCATCACCTCGCTCTCAACGAGTTGGAGGTCGAGGGCTACCGGACCTTCGCCAAGGTCTCGCCACCCTTGCGCAGCGAGGCGGATCGGGCGGCGGTGGTCGAAGGGCTCGTGGACGGGACGATCGACGTGATCGCGTCGGATCACTGCCCGCAGGACCAGGACAGCAAGCGGCTGCCCTTCGCCCAGGCCGAGTTCGGGGTGGTGGGGGTGGAGACCATGCTGCCGGTGGCGTTGCGGCTGGTGCACGAGGGGCATCTCTCGCTGCTCGAGCTGATCCGCAAGCTCAGCCTCGCCCCGGCCCGGCTGCTCGGCCTGGAAGCCGGCCGGCTCCAGGAGGGCGCACCTGCCGATCTCGTTCTCTTCGATCCCGAGCGGCCCTGGAAGATCACCGAGGCGGGGCTGACCAGCCTCGCCAAGAACACCGCCTTCGAAGGGCGGCTGGTGCAGGGCCGGGTGCTCTTGACCATGGTCGACGGGCGGATCGTGCACCGTTTTCGAAGCTAGCCCGGCACGGGCAGGGTTCTGCACACGACGCTTTCGGCTTATCTCTTCGCCGCAGGACGGCCATTGCCCGACAAAAAACGGAAAAACGATGACGACGATCAAGGATCTCCTGGCCGCTCACCCCGCCGCAGCACCGGCGATCGGGGCACCCGGGCGGCCGTGGCTCGATTTTGCGGGGCTCGGCGAACTGCTCGAGACGACGGCGGCGAGCCTGGCGTCGGCCGGGATCGGCCGGGGCGATCGGGTGGCGATCGTCCTGCCCAACGGCCCGGAAATGGCGGCGGCCTTCATCGCGGTCGCCGCCTCGGCGACGACGGCCCCCTTGAACCCGGCCTATCGCGAGGAGGAGTTCGACTTCTACCTCGCCGACCTCGGCGCCGAGGCCCTCATCGTGGCGGCGGGCGACGAGGGCCCGGCCGTGGCGGTGGCGAAGCGCCACGGGGCGAAGATCCTGCGCCTCGGCCACGACGAGGCAGGGCCGGCGGGTAAGTTCACCCTGGAGCTGGAGGGTGGGGTCGGCGAGAGGGCTTCGCCGGGCTTCGCCGAACCGGACGACGTGACCCTCGTGCTGCACACCTCGGGGACCACCTCCAGGCCGAAGATCGTCCCGCTCCTGCAGCGCAATCTCGTGGCTTCGGCCCGGCATATCGGTGCAACGCTGCAGCTCGCGCCCGCCGATCGCTGCCTCAACATCATGCCGCTTTTTCATATCCACGGGCTGATCGCTGCCGTGCTCAGCTCGCTCGCCGCCGGCGCGTCGGTCAGCTGCACACCGGGCTTCAATGCGCTCCGCTTCTTCGCCTGGCTGGAGGAGGTGAAGCCCACCTGGTACACGGCCGTCCCCACCATGCACCAGGCGATCCTGGCGCGTGCCGAGCGCAACAAGGCGATCATCGAGGCGACCCGGCTCCGGCTGATCCGCTCGTCCTCGGCCTCCCTGCCACCGCAGGTGATGCAGGCCCTCGAGGCGACCTTCGGCGCACCGGTGATCGAGAGCTACGGGATGACCGAAGCGACGCACCAGATGACCTCGAACCCGCTGCCGCCGGCGCCGCGCTATGCCGGGTCGGTCGGCATCGCTGCGGGGCCGGACGTCGAGATCGCCGACAACGAGGGGCATTTCCTCGCCGCCGGCGAGACCGGCGAGGTGGTGATCAGCGGGCCCAATGTCACACCCGGCTACGAGGCCAACGAGGCGGCCAATGCCGCCAATTTCTTCACTGCCCAGGGCCGGCGCTGGTTCCGGACCGGTGACCAGGGGATCATGGACGAGGGCGGCTATCTCAAGATCACCGGGCGGCTGAAGGAGATCATCAACCGGGGTGGCGAGAAGGTGAGCCCGCTCGAGGTCGACGAGGTCTTGATGGATCACCCGGCCGTCGCCCAGTGCGTCACCTTCGCCATGCCCCACGCCAAGCTCGGCGAGGAGGTGGCGGCCGCCGTGGTGCTAGAGGAGGGTCAGGCGGCCGACGAGCGATCGATCCGTGATTTCGCCGCCGGCCGGCTCGCCGATTTCAAGGTGCCGCGAAAAGTGGTGATCCTCGACGAGATCCCGAAAGGGGCGACGGGCAAGCTGCAGCGCATCGGGCTCGCCGAAAAGCTGGGATTGGCATGATGAGGGTCTGTATCTACGGGGCAGGCGCGATCGGTGGCCTCATGGCGGCACGGCTCGCCCGGGCCGGGACGGCCGAGGTCAGCCTGGTGGCACGCGGCCCGCATCTCGCCGCCATGCAGGAAAACGGCCTGACGCTGGTCGACGGTGACGAGCGGTTCACCGTGCCGGTCAGGGCGGCGGAGGACCCTGCCGAGCTCGGCCCGCAGGACTTCGTCGTCGTCACCTTGAAGGCGCATCAGGTGCCGGGCGTGGTGGCGAAGATGCAGCCGCTCTTCGGCCCCGAGACCGCTGTGGTGATGGGCGTCAACGGCGTGCCCTGGTGGTATTTCTACGAGCTCGAAGGCCCCTGGCGCGACCATCGCCTGCCGAGCGTCGATCCGGGTGACGTGCAGTGGCAGGGCATCGGCCCCGAACGGGTGATCGGCTGCGTGGTCTATCCGGCGGCCGAGGTGGCCGAACCCGGCGTCGTCGAGCTGGTCGAGGGCGACCGCTTCTCCCTGGGCGAGCCCTCGGGCGAGCGCACGGCCCGGGTCGAGGCCTTCTCCAAGGCGCTGATCGACGCCGGGCTCAAGGCCCCCATTCGCCCCAAGATCCGCGACGAGATGTGGGTCAAGCTCTGGGGCAACCTCTCCTTCAACCCGATCAGTGCGCTGACCACCGCCACCCTCGACGTGCTCTGCACCGACGAGGGCACACGCGAGGTCGCGCGCGGGATGATGGTCGAGGCGCAGGCGATCGGCGATAAGCTGGGCGTGCGCTTTCCGATCTCGGTCGACAAGCGGATCGCCGGCGGTGCCGCCGTCGGCGCCCACAAGACCTCGATGCTGCAGGACCTCGAGCGCGGCCGGCCGATGGAGATCGACGCCCTGGTCACCGCCGTCCAGGAAATGGGCCGCCTCGTCGAGGTGCCCACACCGACCATCGACACGGTCCTCGCACTGGTCCGGCTCAGGGCGCGCGTGGCCGGGTGCTACGGCGATTGATGCGGCTCAGGCGGCTGCTGTCCCGCGCGGGGCAGCCAGCATCACCGCGAACTCGGCTGCGGTGAACCGTCGGGTGATGTGCTGCGGGCAGTTCCAGTCGAAGGCCTCGATGGAGATCACCACGGCACGCTCGATCGCGGCCGGGTAGGCGGGATCGACCAGCCGATCGAGAAACAACGGGTCGGCGGTGGCATCGACCAGCCGTGCCCGGCCCCAGAGCTTGAGCCGGCGGCGTCGGGCGTAGTCCATCAGGATGAGTGAGACGCGGTCGTTCCCCGCGAGGTTGCCGGTGGAGAGATACTGCTGGTTGCCGCTGAAGTCGGCGTAGGCGATGGTCCGGTCGTCCAGCACCTGCAGAAAGCCCGGCGGACCACCGCGGAACTGGACGTATGGCCAGCCGTCGGCATCGACTGTGGCTTGGTAAAAGCCGTCGCGGGCCGTGACGAAGGCCCGCTCCGGCGCGCCGAGCCGGTCGCGGCGTGGCGCAGCGTCCCCCTCGAACCGGGCGTAGCTCGCCCGCGAACCGTGTCGCTCCTGGGCCGCCTCGACGGAGTCGGTGGAGGTGAGCTCGGCAAAGGCGGTGGCCATCGATCGATCCCTTTTTGTTGAACCGCGTCTTGCCGGGACGGTGGCCCGGTTGGCCGTTGTCGTTAATCCGGCTAGATCGCAATTGATCATTGCGGAAAGCGTAACAATGGATCGGTTCGAGGCGATGGCGGTCTTCAGCAGCGTGGCGGAGCTCGGCAGCTTCGCCGCTGCCGCCCGGCATCACGGCCTCTCGCCCGCCGCCGTCACCCGTGCGGTCGGCGGGCTGGAGGCGAGGCTCGGTGCCAGGCTCCTGACCCGGACGACCCGACACGTGGCACTCACCGATGCCGGGCGGGGCTATCTCGACGACTGCCGGCGCATCCTGCACGAGGTCGAGCAGGCCGAGGCCGTTGCCGGGGGCAACCATGCGATACCCAAGGGCGCGCTCGCGGTGACCGCCCCCACCCAGTTCGGACGGCTGCATCTCGGACCCGCACTACCGGCCTTTCTGGCGCGCTACGGCGACCTCGCCGTCAGCGTCCTCTTGGTCGACCGCCTGGTCGATCTCGTCGAGGAGGGAATCGATGTCGGCGTGCGGATCGGCGCACTCGCCTCGACCGCGCTGGTCGCCGTGCGGCTCGGCGAGGTCCGCCGGGTGGTGGTCGGCGCACCGGACTATCTGGAGGCTTCAGGCGTGCCGACCTCGCTCGACGATCTCGCCCGGCATCGGCTGATCGCACCCACGAGCCTGATGACGGCGGCGAACTGGGGATTTATCGTCGAGGGCAAGTCTGTCGCCGTTCGCGTTCGAGCACGCCTCGCCGCCAGCCAGCCGGATGTCGCCATCGATGCCGCCCGGGCCGGCTTCGGCCTCACTCGCGTGCCACTCTACCAGGTGGCGGATGACGTGCGCGCCGGCCGGCTGCGCGTCGTTCTCGACCCGTTCGAGGAGCCACCGCTGCCGGTCCATTTGATCACGATCGACGGCCGGCGTGCTGCTGCCAAGGTGCGTGCCTTCGTCGACTTCATGGGACCACGGCTCAGGGCCGCCCTGCGTAGCCCGGGCCGCGAAGCTGTCGACTGACGCGCTTCGCGGATGCGCCCGCCTCACCGCCACCGCCCGGAGCGCCGGGCGAAGGGTTGTCGGCAGGCCGCCCGTGCGGTCGCTGACCGCCTATTCGGCTGTCGCCGAAGGCCCCGCCACGCCGGCATCGGCGAAGGTGGCCATGCCGTTGTGGCAGGCCACGGCGCCTCGGACGACGGCGAGTGCGAGGGCCGCACCGCTGGCTTCGCCGAGGCGCATGCCGAGGTCGAGCACGGGCGTCATGCCGAGTGCCGCCAAGAGGCGGCGGTGGCCGGGCTCGGCCGAGACGTGACCGGCAATGCAGTGGCCGAGCGCACCGGGTGCCAGTTTCTGCAGCACCGCGGCAGCGGCCGTCGTGACGTAGCCGTCGAGGATCACGGGTGTGCGCCGCAGCCGGCCGGCGAGGATCGCCCCACAGATCGCCGCGAGCTCGCGGCCGCCGAGGCAACGCAGGACCTCCAGCGGATCGCCGAGCCGGCGCGCATGCTGGTCGAGGGCACGGCCGATGACTTCGATCTTGCGGGCGAGACCGGCGGCATCGACGCCAGTGCCGGGACCGACCCAGAGGGCCGGCTCGCCGCCGAACAGGGCGGCGCAGAGGGCAGCCGCACTCGTCGTGTTGCCGATGCCCATCTCGCCCACGGCGATGATGTCGAGCTCGTCCGGCGGCGCGGTCAGGCCGCGGTTGAAGGCGGCGAGGCAATCCGCCTCGCTCAGCGCCGGTTGTTCGGTGAAGTCGGCGGTCGGCCGATCGAGGTCGAGAGGCACGACCGTGAGTGCCGCATCGTTCTCTCGGGCGAGCTGGTTGATGGCGGCACCGCCCGCCTCGAAACTCTCGACCATTTGCGCCGTGACCTTGGCGGGGTAGGCCGAAACACCCTGCTCGGTGATCCCGTGATTGCCGGCGAAGACGAAGATCGCGGCCCGGCCGAGCTTGGGTGGGTGTTGGCCCTGCCAGCCGGCGAGCCAGGCGGCGATCTCTTCCAGCCGGCCGAGGGCACCTCGCGGCTTCAGCAGCTCGGGCTCGCGGCGCTCGGCTGCCGCCAGGGCCCGCGCGTCGACGGTCGGCAGTTGGGCCAGAAGTGCCCGGATGTCGGCGAAGCTGCCGACCGGTGTCAGCGTGCTCAAGCGCTTTCTCCTCGTGTCGGCCGGCACCGTCGCAATCGGACGTGGTCGACGTCGCGATCGCCGGGGCCGGCGCCATTTGCCACGGCAGCTTGCTTTGACGGGCGGCGAATGTCGAGATAGCCCGAGCCCGTAATCGCAACGAACGGGACGACGATGCTGCGTGATCTGAAGATTGCCGTGGTGTTTCTCACGCGCTGGCAGGTGAAGCTCGACGGGCGGGTCGGCATCGGCGATCTGGCGTCGGTCGTGCATTTCTTCCCGGTGGTGGGGCTCCTGGTCGGGCTCGTGGGTGCCGCGGTCTATCTCGCCGGCAGTTTCGCGCATCTGCCCAATCTGCCGGCCGTGGTGCTGGCGCTGGCGGCGATGGCGATCTTCACCGGGGCGCTGCACGAGGACGGGCTCGCCGATACGGCGGACGCGCTGGGTGCCCTGCCCGATCGCGAGCGGGCGCTCGAGATCATGCGCGACAGCCGGATCGGCAGCTTCGGCACCATCGCCCTGATCCTGGTGCTGACCGGCAAGCTCGTGGCGATCTCCGGGCTCTGGGACAGTTTTCGGGCGGCAGGCGCGATCATCGCCGCCGCGAGCTTCTCGCGGGCCGTGATGACGGTCGTGCTCTATCTCCAGCCGAGCGCCCGGGGCCACGGCTTGGCGGCCGAAACCGGCAAGCCCGCGGTGGATCGGGTTCTCACCGCCCTTGCGATCGGCATCGCCGCCGCGCTTCTGCTGTTGCCGACAGCCGAGGCACTCATCGCACTCGCGGCCGCGGCGCTGGCGGCCATGTTCGTCGCCTCGGTGCTCGGCCGGGCCTTCGGCGGCTGTACCGGCGACACGCTGGGCGCCGTGCAGCAGCTCACCGAGCTCGCTTTTCTGTTCGCGCTCGTCGCCTGGCGATAGCGCGGGCTTGCCGGCCTGCGGTCGCGAAGGGCGTTGACATCCAGCGCTTTTCGGCAAGGTTGGCGGCGCTGCTCTCGATCCTGGATGCCGCCCTTGCCCGAGCCCTCGTCCGGCCGTGTCCACCTCGTCGGTGCCGGCCCCGGTGACCCAGACCTTCTGACACTCAAGGCGGCGCGGTTGCTGGCGGCGGCCGACGTCGTGCTCTACGACCGCTTGATCGGCGACGGTGTCCTCGACCATTGCCGGGCGGATTGCGAACGCATCTTCGTCGGCAAAAGGCGGGCCCGGCACCGGATGCCGCAAGCCGCGATCCACGAGCTGATGATCGACCGGGCGCGGCGCGGCCTCGATGTCGTGCGGCTCAAGGGCGGTGATCCACTGATCTTCGGCCGGGCCGGCGAGGAGATCGCCAGCCTGCTCGCCGCCGGGGTGCGGGTCGAGGTGGTGCCCGGCGTCACCGCGGCATCGGGCTGTGCGGCCGAGCGGCTGTTGTCGCTCACCCACCGCGACCTGTCGCAGGCGGTGGTGATCACCACGGGTCACCGGCAGGACGGCTCGCTCGATCTCGATTGGCAAGCGCTCTGCCGGCCGCGCCAGACGCTGGTGATCTACATGAGCCACTACACGACCGCGGCAATCTGCGAGGGCCTGGTGGCGCACGGTCTGACGGCCGAGCTGCCCGCCTGTCTCGTCGAGAGTGCGACCCGACCGGAGAGCCGGCACATTACCGGCACCCTCGCGACCCTGCCGGGCCTCGTCGCTGCGACGCCGATCGAGGGCCCGGCGCTGTTGATCGTGGGCGAGGTGGTGGCAACGGCCACGGCCGTCGGATCGGCACAGCCAGCGTAACCGAGGCGAATGGGGAGGCCGTGCCTCCCCACGTCTACAGGTTTGCCCAGCTCAAGCGGCGAGGACTCGGGTCAGCGCCTGTTCGTAGAGGGTTTCGACTTCTTCGCCCTTGTAGACCGAGACCTCCAGCTTGGCCATCACCTCCTCCGGCGGGTAGATCGCCGGGTTCTCGAGGTCCTCCTCCGGGATGAACGCCTTGGCCGCCTTGTTGGGCAACGGATACTTGATGTAGGTGGCAATGGCGCCGTGCACCTCGGCGTCGAGGATGTAGTTGATCCACTCGTGCGCCTCGTCCGGGTTGGGGCCGCCCGTCGGGATCGCCATGGCGTCCTCCCAGAGCATCGCCCCCTCCGCCGGCACGACGTAGCTCAGCTCGTCGTCTTCCTCCATCACCTGGAGGATGTCACCGTTCCATTCGAGGCAGAGGTCGACCTCACCGGCGATCAGCAGATCCTGGCCGTTGTCCGGGCCGAAGGTCTTGATGTTGGGCTTCTGCCGGATCAGCAGCTCGGCCGCTTCGTCGATCTCGGCCGGATCCTCGGTATTGAGCGAGTAGCCGAGATAGAGCAGGGCTGCCTGGATCGTGTTCTTGTCGTTGAGCAGCGAGATCCGCCCGGCGTGCTCGTCCGAGTCGAACAGGGTGGCCCAGCTGGTCGGCTGCGCCACCGTCTTGCGGTAGCCGATGCCGATGGTCCCCCAGAAATACGGCATGCTGTATCGGCGGCCCGGATCGAAGCGCGGATCGGTGAAGCCGGGGTCGAGATTGGCCATGTTGGGGATCCGACTGTGGTCGAGCGGCACCAGCATGTCGGCGACGATCATCCGCTCGACGAAATCGTTCGAGGGATAGATCACGTCGTAGCCCGGGTTGCCCTCGCGCAGCCGGCCGAAGAGCTCGTCGGAGCTGGCGAAGAGATCGTAGCGGACATCGATGCCGGTGGCGGCGCTGAACTCGCTGATCGTGTCCGGCCCGATATAGGTATCCCAGTTGAAGACGTTGACTTGCCGGGCCTGGGCGTTCAGCAGGCCGGGGGCAGCGCCGGCGACAGCGGCGACGGCGAGGCCACTGCCCAACAGGCGGCGACGGTTCAAAGCTGGCATGGGAAAGGGTGAGCGGCGGGGCATGAGTGATTCTTCCCGGCTGAGGTGGATCGGTTGCGGACGAGAGTTCAAAGACCGCTTCGGACTTGTCAACCTCGAGCGGACCGCGGTGATGCCGTCGTGATCCCGGATTCGGCCCTGCTGCCGTGGCTGGTGACGGCTTTTCTCCTGGGCCTGGTGCTCGGGATCGCGGCGGCAGCGATTTTCGGCCGGAGCCAGGCGCGGCGGCTCATGGCGGTGGTGAGCGAGGCCGAACGCCGCCACGAGGCCGAGACCGATGCGCTGCTCGACGGGGTCAAGCTCGCCTTTCACGATATCAGCCGGGAGGCGGCGGGGCAGACACGTGACGACGTGCTGCGGCTGGCACAGGTGCAGCTCGCGGCCGAACGGCGGGCACTGGGCCAGGCGGTCGAGGGCGAGCGGTCGGAGCTGAATGCCCGCATCGGCACGATGCTGGCGCAGCTGGAGCGCACCCAGGCGTTGATCCGCGAGCTGGAGCGCGATCGCGCCGGCAAGTTTCAGGCGCTGGCGAGCCAGCTCGAGGTGGCGGGCGAGCGGGCGGCGACGCTGGGGCGAACGACGCAGCAGCTGGCCCGCAGCCTGAGCGGAACGCGGCTGCGCGGGCAGCTCGGCGAGCAGCTGGCGGAGGACGTCCTGCGGCTGATCGGGCTGGCTCCGGGGCTGCACTACGAGCGGCAGGCAGCCCTCGACGGCGACCGCCGGCCCGACTTCCTGTTGCGTCTGGGCGAGGGCCGCAAGCTCGCCATGGACGTCAAGTTCCCGCTCGACAACTACCGCCGCGCCGCAGACGCCGCGGACGACGAAGACCGGCGGCGGCTGGAGGCCCAGTTCGTCAAGGACGTGCGCCAGCACGTGGCGGCCGTAGCCGTCCGGGGCTATGCCGACCCGGCGCTGGGGACGGCCGATTTCGCGCTCTTGTTCGTGCCGTCGGATGCGCTGTTCGTCACCATTCTCGAGCTGGCGCCCGACCTCGTCGACCAGGCGGCGCGACAGAACGTCGCATTTGTCGGGCCGAGCACGTTGTTTGCGCTGTTGCGCAGCCTGCGGTTGCTCGAGGGCGAGCTGCGGCTGGCATCGGCCGGGCGCGAGCTCGGCGCAGCGCTGGCGGGCTTTCGCCAGGCCTGGGGACGTTATGCCGAGCGCGCCGGGCGGACCGAGCGACGGCTCGAGGAGACGCTGGACGACTTGCGCAGGCTCTATGGGCTGCGGCGCAGCACGGTGGACCGGGCAGTCGCCAGGGTCGAGGCGGCCCTGGAGGGGCGCGCAACGGCAGACGGGACCGACGACGGGGACGGGACGCTGCCGGACACCACGGCGGCCGGGCAGCCGGCGACGGACGAGACCGCTCAGTCGAGCGTGAAGGCGGCGAGCTTGTCCGGCGGCAGGGGACTGATCAGCGAGTAGGTATAGGGACCGCGTTGCCAGTCGCGCCGGGTCAAGCCGTCGTCGACCGTGGCCCCCGACTCGACGCCGACCGGCGCAGCCGACGCGTTCTCGATCAGCAACAGCGCCGGCCCTGCCTCGGAGTTGTAGACAGCGAGTGCCGCACCCTCGCTCGTCCCCACATCACCGGTCTTGCCGCCGATCAACGCAAAGGCAGAAGAAGGTGCCGGCAGGTCGACGGGAGCGCCCAGCTGTTCGGCGAACCAGGCTTCGAGCTGTGCCGGCTCGTGGGTGACGAGGTCGAGTTCGCCCGGACCGTCGAGATAGGCGCGGTAGACCGCGGTGCGCTTGTCGCCGTGCAGCCAGCCGAGTCCGGTCAGGGCGAGATCGGCCAGCGCACCGATGGCGGCCGCGAGCAGCGCCACCCCGGCGAGATTCTGCAAGCGTCGCCGCGGTTTCGCCGCGGGCGCCGGCGAAGGTGTGGCGACCTTGAAGCGATGCCGGCGGTACACCCGCGCCGGGCTCGCCGCCTCGACCGGCGCAACCGGGCTCGGCAGCGCCGTCGGCGGCGGACCGCCGTTGACGGTCTCGAGCCCGAGCGGCTGCCAGAGCGAGGCCTCGTGCTGCATCGCCCGCAGCCGGCGCTGCAGATCGGCTTCGAAACGGCGCAGACTGTCGACCCGCTCGGCGCAGCCGCGACACAACCGCAGATGCTCGTGCAGCGACCGCCGGCGGCTGTCACCGAGTTGCCCGTCCAAGCAGGCTTCCAGATACCGCTCCAGGTCAGAGCAGTGCATGCTGCCATCCCCTCGTCGACCGGCGGGTTGTCCCCGAGCCCGGCCGTATCGCCGCAACCAGCGCGTCCTGCTGCCGGCCGCCGTCGCACCGCCGGATCACGCCTTGCGGCATCGAAATTCCGGCGCGAGACCATGTGCTGCCGAACCGGGGCCGCGCCAAAGCGAACCCCATCACGCGTTAACGATAGTTTCCCCCAAATGACAGGCCGACGCAATGCCGGATGCGGCACCCCAGCGCGCCTGAGCTGCAACATCGGCGGGCCGCGGCCAGCGGCTGCGCTGCAGCCGATTTCGGTTGCCTTCGATCGGCACGGCGGCACACTGTCGAAATGATCGGCAGAGCCGCCTCGCACGCGGGTGCGGCACGCGACAAGAACAGTTTCGAGGGGGCCGATATGGGCGCTGCACAACAGATCAGGAACGTTGCCTTCGTGGGGCCGGGCGGCACCGGCAAGACGAGCTTGCTGGAGAGCCTGCTCTTCGTGACGGGGACGATTCACCGCAAGGGCAAGACCACCGACGGCAACACCGTGGGCGACGCCTCCGCCGAGGCCCGCGCTCGGCAGATGTCGACCGAGATCTCGGCCGCCTCCTTCACCCACGAGGGCCACCGCTTCACCATCCTCGATTGCCCGGGCTCGGTCGAATTCGCCGCCGAGGCCAAGGCCGCCCTCCTGGGCGCCGATCTCGCCGTGGTCGTGGTCGAGCCCGTGGTCGAGCGAATGACCGCCGTGGCGCCGCTGCTCCAGTATCTCGACGACGCCAACCTGCCGCACGTCGTCTTCGTCAACAAGATGGACCGCTCCGAGGTCGGCTACCGCGACCTGCTCGACGCCATCCGCCGGGTGAGTGCCCGCCCCGTCGTGCCGCACCAGTACGCCATCGGCCGCGGCGAGACCCTGGTGGGCTACATCGACCTCGTCACCGAAGAGGCCTATGCCTATCACGAGGGTGCCCCCTCCGACCGCATCGACCTGCCCGAGGACTACCGCGAGCGCGAGCAGGCGGCGCGCAACGAGATGCTGGAAACCCTCGCCGATTTCGACGACGACCTGATGGAGAAGCTGCTCGAGGACCAGGAGCCCAGCACCGACGAGATACTGAAAGACCTGCAGAAGACCCTGAAGGCCGACCAGGTCGTGCCCGTCTTCATGGGGGTCGCCGAGAAGGACATGGGGGTCCGCCGCTTCCTCGAAGCGCTCGAGCGCGAGGCGCCCGAGCCCGACACCCGCGCGGAGGCCCTCGGCATCGATCCGAACGGCGCCACCACCGTCCAGATCCTCAAGAACTACCACCAGCCGCACGCCGGCAAGCTGTCCCTGGCCCGGATCTGGGCCGGCAGCGTGAAGGACGGCATGCCGCTCGGCGGGATCCGCATCGGCGGCGTCTACCGGCTGATCGGCGCCCAGCAGGAAGCCGTGGGCGAGGCCGAAGCCGGCGAGATCGTAGCCCTGGCCCGGATGGAGGACGCCAAGCCGGGTGCCGTCCTGACCAACGGCACGACACAGAACGATGCAGCCCTGCCCACCCTGGACACCGGCCAGCCGATGTTCGCCTTCGCCGTCCAGGCGGCCAACCGCAACGACGAGGTCAAGCTCTCCGCCGCCTTCCAGAAGCTCTGCGACGAGGACCCCTCACTGGCGCTGGAATCCGACCCGGACAACCACCAGACCCTGCTCTGGGGCCAGGGCGAGATCCACCTCAAGGTCGCCCTCGACCGCTTGAAGAACAAGTACAACGTCGAGGTCACCCCGCACCCGCCGCGCACCGGCTACAAGGAGACGATCCGCAAGGGCGCCTCCGCGCACGGCCGCCACAAGAAGCAATCCGGCGGCCACGGCCAGTTCGGCGACGTCAAGATCGAGATCAGACCGCTCGAGCGCGGCCAGGGCTTCGCCTTCGACAACAAGATCGTCGGCGGTGCGGTGCCCAAGCAGTACATCCCCGCGGTCGAAGCCGGGGCGAAGGAATACCTGGCCAAGGGCCCGCTCGGTTTTCCCGTGGTCGACGTCGGCATCACGCTCACCGACGGCCAGTTCCACAGCGTCGACAGCAACGAGCTCAGCTTCAAGATGGCGACCGCCCTGGCGCTGAAGGAAGGGCTGCCCAACTGCAGCCCCGTCCTGCTCGAGCCGATCCTCGCCGTCACCATCTCCATCCCCACCGATTCCACCGCCAAGGCGCTGCAACTCGTCAGCCAGAAACGCGGCCAAATCCTCGGCTACGAAGCCAAGCTCGGCTGGCCCGGCTGGGACGAGATCAAGGCCCACCTGCCGCAAAACGAAACCCACGACCTCATCGTCTCGCTCCGCTCGATGAGCCAGGGCACCGGCTTTTTCACCTGGACCTACGACCACCTGCAAGAGGTGCCCCCGAAACTGGCGGAAACCCTCGCAGCCCAGGCGCGCGAAGAAGCGGCCTGACGGCCGCTCCAAGGGAACGCAGGGAGGCTCGCCTCCCTGCACCCTCCGTTACGTTTTGACAAATGACATTTGTCATGTTACATAGCGATCAATGATCCGAAGCTTTGCGGATCGAAGGCTGAAGCGCCTCTTCGAGCGGGGCGACCGCAGCAAGGTGCCGCCGGACATGGCCGACAAGATCGAGAACATCCTCGGCGTTCTCGATTCGGCACGCACCGTCGATGATGTGGACCTGCCGGGCTACCGGCTGCACCCGCTGAAAGGCGACCTCGCCGGCCTCTGGAGCGTGACGATAAACGCAACTGGCGCATCGTCTTCCGCTTCGAGGATGGCATGGCCTTCGACGTTGAGCTGATCGACTACCACCAGGAAGGACCACCATGACCAAAGAAAGCCTCCCCGTCGAAGGCCCCATGCTGAACCCGCCCCACCCCGGCCGCATCGTCCGCCAGGACTGTATCGAAGCCCTCGGCCTGACCATCGGCGAAGCCGCCGAAGCCCTCGGCGTCACCCGCCAAACCCTCGACCGCCTCGTCAACGAGCGCGGCGGCATCTCCCCCGAAATGGCCCTCCGCCTCGCCCAGGCCTTCGGCAGCACCCCCGAAATGTGGATGCGCCTCCAGGCCGCCTTCGACCTCGCCGAGACCCGCAAGCACAAAGCCAAAGACCTCGCAGCGATCCGCCGCGTCGAAAGGGTGAAGGAGCCAGCGTAGGGCAATCATGACGGAACGAGACACGGCCCCTCACGACGACATGCCCGCCGAGGTCGATTTCTCCGAGGGCACCCGCGGCAAGTTCGCGAAGCCGGAGGAAAAGGTGTCAGACACCTTTTTCCGCCTCCGCGCCCACCAGCTCCACGATGACTTCTGCGCCTGTATGGGCCAGATCGCTACAGCAGCAGCTTCTTCAGCCAGTGGGTCTTTGCCGGTGGGTCAGCTTCGGGAATGGGTCGAGCATGTGGGCGCAGGCGAGGCGCCGATCGCCTGCCGGATCATCGAGCCGGTGCTGCCGGTCGTCGGCGTGGCGCTCCTCGTGCACGGCCGCGATGGTGCCGGCACGTCGGCGCACATGGTGCCGATTGCCGATGCCTATGCCGGGCGCGGCTGGCGGGTGGTAGCGCCCGATTTGCCCTTCTCGCGAGCGACGCCGGGCTCCGGCCCGCCCGAGAACTTCACCATGCAGCGCCACGTCGAGGATGCGCGCCGAGTTCTCGCTTGGGTGCGCGGTGAGATGCCGGTGGCGCGCCGGCTCGCGCTCGCCGGACACAGCATGGGCGCTTACGCGATCGCCCGGCTGGCGGCGGCAGACGTCGCGGCCGAGAATCTGCTGGCGGTCTCGCCGGTCGTCTCCGGCACCGCACTGCTGGGGGCCCGGCGCGCGATGGGCCCTGCAGCGGTCGAGGAGCTGGAGAGCGGCGCGCCCGAGCTGCGCGCGGAGATGACGTCGCACGACGCCGTGCCGGCGTTGCAGCGGATCACCGCGCCGGTGGCGGTCGTCACCGGTCAGGACGACGGGATCACGCCGGTCGCCGCCGCCCGCGCCTATTTCGCGGCAGCACCGGCGGCCGTCTTCTACTCGGCGCTGCCCGGTCAACACCACTGCCCGGAAGGCCCGGTCTACACGGCAGCCCTCGCCGCGGCACTCGACGCCCTCGGTGCCTAGGGAAACGCGCGTAGAATCGGCCTGACGGCCGGTGGGAAGCCCGCCGGGAGGCTCGCCTCCCTGCACCCTCCGGTTTTCGACGATGGAGAGGATGGTCGGATGGCGGCGACGGGAACCAGGGCCGAAGCACGAGCTTGCGATTTCGGAACTTTCGCCATGCCGGAACAGTTCTGGCGGCAGCACCGTCGAGCGTGCGGTCCTGTGCACGAGCCGCTCTATCGTCACATCGGCCGGCACCGGATGAACGCACCGGTCCGCGAAAGCCGCGCCCGCCGCGTACCGGCGATCCAGCGCCTCGGCCGGCCGAGCCAGAGCCTTGTCGAGGCGTCCCGTGCCACATGACCACGGCCACATCGACCCGCAGTCCGGCGACCGCCGGGTCGCTGTCGCGGTATGGGCGAACGCAGTGCTCACCGTCGCGCAGATCGTCGGCGGCATCCTCGCCGGCAGCCTAGCGCTGATCGCGGACGCCCTGCACAATGTCTCCGACATGGCCTCGCTCGTGATCGCCTTCGCGGCGCGCAAGATCGCGCGGCGACCGGCCGACGCGCGCATGACCTTCGGCTATGGCCGGGTCGAGATCGTCGCGGCACTGGTCAACTACACCACGCTGATCCTCATCGGCTTCTACCTGATCTACGAGGGTGGCATGCGGCTGATCGACCCGCCCGAGGTCGAGGGCTGGACGGTCCTGATCCTCGGCGGGGTGGCGCTCGCCGTCGACAGCCTGACGGCGGCGCTCACCTGGTCGATGCAGAAGAGCAGCGTGAACATCCGGGCACTCTTCCTGCACAACCTGGCGGACGCGCTGGCCTCGGTCGCCGTGATCGTCGGCGGTGCCCTCATCATCCTCTACGACATGCGCTGGGTCGATCCGGCGATCACCATCGCCATCGCCCTCTATATCCTCTATCTGGCCCTGACCGAGATCGGCCGTCCGATCCGGACCCTGATGCTGGGCAGCCCGCCCGATATCGACGGCGGCGACGTCGTCGAAGCGATGCGCATCGTCGAGGGCGTCCGCGACGTTCACCACGTGCATCTCTGGCAGATGCAGGAGCACGAGGCGGCGCTCGACTGCCACGTGGTCCTCACCGCCGAAGGCTGGACACGGATCGAAGCCGTCAAGACGGAGATCAAGAAGCGCCTGGAGGACCGCTTCGGCATCGTCCATTCCAGCCTCGAGGTCGAGCACGAAGACCGTGCCCACGAGAACGCTGCTCTTTACGGTCACGGCGGGTCGGCAGGACAGGCCGACGAGCATGCCCACCGAGACGCCGACTGAGCAGGACGACGTTTCCGAGGCCACCGGTTCTCCAGCGAGGACGACCCGCACGGAGCCCGACTTCGACAGCGGCGGTGCAGACGGTGAGGCGGCCGCGGCATGCAGGGTGCCTCTGCCCCCTGCATCCACAACCGCCGCCGCCGTTCACGCGGTTCAGCGAGGTCGGGTCGAGCCACCGCGAACGAAGTGCGCGATCAGGCTCACGACCAGGAGCACCAGGAAGACGAAGAAGAGAATCTGCGCGATCGACGCCGACGCGGAGGCGATGCCGCTGAACCCCAACACGGCGGCGATGATGGCCACCACGAAAAAGACGAGTGCCCAATAGAGCATGGCGTTCCTCTCTCGAAGCATGGTTGCAACCCACTCGGGTCGCCTGCGGAAAGAAACGGCCGTGTCCCGTGAAGGTTCCATGCACGCTGGGCCAGCGGCACAAATATCCAGAGCGGGCGCCACTTTTGTTGCCGCGGCGACTCGGCTCCAGGGGCTGGTTTGCCGACTTCGTCGACGAGCCCGAGGGAACAGTCTCGGCTCAAGGACGTTCCTTTGTTCGAGGTCCGAGAGAAACCTCACCTCGGCGCCAACCGGGCGGCGTCGAACGTCTACCGGTTGCGGAAAAGAAGAAAGGAGCCATCGATGATCAACAGAACGCTGCTGCCCGTGCTCGCGCCCGTGCTCGCGGTTGTCGCCCTGGCCGCCGCCCCCGCGGCTGCGCAGGACGAGGAAGACACGTGGCTGCCCAGCCTGATCACGGAAACACCGGCAGAAGGCTTCGATCTCGCCGTCTCGATCGCCCGCAAGGCCGTGACGACCACCCAGACGGATGTCGAGACGCTGCACGCTCTGCGACCGGCCTATGCCCACGACCCGGAAAGTCTCATCAATGTATCGGGCGTCGTCGCCACCTACTTTGCCACGATCGCCGAAGCGAACGACTACTGGCGCGAGTAAGCCGAGGACGCGCGCATGAAGCGCACCCACCACGCGTGAGGTCAGTAGCTTTCCAACGACCCAAAAGAATGGTGGGGAACGGGGAGGCGATGCCTCCCCGCTCTCTTCTTCTTGTTTTCTTTAGAGCAACGACAGCCGGCCTGGGCTCAGCCGCGGAAGTCGCTGGCCCATTGCCCCAGCGCGTCGAGCATGCCGCGGCCGGTTTCCAGCGGGCGGCTGGGGTCGAAGGTCCAGCCGGTCATCGAGGCGTCGTAGAGCTTGACGTCGTCGACCTCGAGAACCTCGGAGAGCACGAACCAGTTGGTCGCGGCCCAGTGGCCGGTATTGCAGTAGCTGACGACGGTGTCGATCTCGCCGTTGGTCACCCGTTCCGGCACGATGGCCGCGATCTCGTCGCGATTGCGCAGGTTACCGTTCTCGGTGAAGAAAAGCGCCTGGTCGAGGCCGACGGAATCCGGGATGCGGCCCGGGGCCCGCGCCGGGCCGGCCTTCTCCGCGCCGAAATACTGCTCGGCCGGACGGGCGTCGAGGCGGAGCACGTTCGGGTCGTCGAGCGAGGCTTCGACGTCGCCGGTCTCGATCAGAAGTTGGGGACGGACCACCGCGGTGAAGCCGACGGGCTCGAGCGTGCGGTTGCCGGAGGTGGTCGGCAGCCCCGCCTCGCTCCAGCCGCGAAAGCCGCCGTCGAGGATGCTGACGGCGTCGTGGCCGAGATAGTCGAAGGTCCAGTAGATGCGGGCGGCACTGCCGAAGTCGCTGGCGTTCACGCCGCCGTGAACGATGACGACGTGGTCGTCGTTGCCGATGCCGAGGCCGCCGACGAGGGCTTCCAGCGCCGCGATGTCCGGGGTCATGCCGACCACCCCGTCGCGCTCGGTGCGCCAGCCGGCCTCCTGGTAGTTGGAGTAGATCGAACCCGGGATGTGCGCCTCGGTGTAGGCCTCGTAGGAGCCGCCGCCGATGCCGTTGCGGATGTCGAGAACGACTAGGTCCGGGGCATCGAGATGCGCCTCGAGCCAGGCGGCGTCGACCAGCGGGCCCGGATCGTCGATCGCGGCCTCGAGCGGGGCGGCTAGGGCCAGCGTTCCGGTCAGGGCAAGGGTGACGGCGTAGCGATGCATCGTGGCACTCCGAGCGTTGCGCGTTGATTGCACAAATAGGAGCGGCACAAATCCATTCAACACAAATTTTCTATGTTGATATTACCCTCGAGTCGGCGCGTCGGCCATCCAGTGCGCGATCGCGTGCCGGTAGGCGTCGAGATGCTGCTCGGCCCAGTGATCGAGGTGCCAGGGCTCACCCGACGGCTGCATCATCGCGACATGGTCGAGCGGCAGGAAGACCCAGGCGGTGAGCGGGGTGCGGCCGACGGTGACGGTGACACGGTCGGCCCGGTATTCGTCGTCCTCGAAGTGGTTGATACGCAGGATGCAGCGCTCGCTCGGGCGATGCAGCAGCCGGCCTTCGACCGCAGCGCCGGGGTCCGGGACGAGCACGGGGTAGCTGGCAGCGGCAGCCCGTTCGCGCCGCCAACCTGCGAGAATGGCGGGCTCGGGGGGTTCATGCTCCGCCCCCCGCCGGTCGAGGACGGTCTCCAGCACCTCCTGGTGCATCAGCGTGCCGAAGAAGAAAACCGAGTCCCGCCCGGCGGCATGCGTCGGGATCAGGTCGGCGTAGCGGGTCGTGGTCGGCGCAGGTCGGGTAAGGACGGGCACGGGCGGTCTCCCTGCGGTTGGTCGAACCGTAAGGCGGCAGGCGCGGTCAGCAGCAGAGCTCACTCTCGTGATGGCTCAGAACAGGGTTTGTGGCAGGCCGAGCTTGGCGCGGGCCAGTGCCAAAAGGTCGCCGTCGCCGATCTCGCGTTCGACCGAGAAGCGGCGGGCGGCGACCAGGTGGCCCTCGGCGTCGACGATGGCGGTCATTCCCCAGAGCCCGGTCAGCGCCGACCCGGGAAAGCCGAAGCGCATGTCGTAGAGCCGCAGCTCCTGCCCGTCCTCGGGGTTGCCCTCGTGCGGCGCGAGCGCGGCGTGGACGGGGCCGTTGGCGAAGTTGGTGTAGATCTTGGCCTCTCGTGTCCCGGCGAGCTCGGCCTCCAGCACCTCCGCCACGGGCTCGCGCTCGACCGCGACCCAGTCGATCGGCTGCGGCCGCAGCGTCGAGACGAAACCCACGAGGTGGGCGTCGGGCGTGACGGCCACGAGGCGGCGCAGCCAGGGCGACAAGATGGTGGTGTAGGCATGGACCTCGTCCGCCGCGATCGCCTGCGCCTCGAGGTCGGCGCGCGCCAAACGTTCGGCCTTCAGATGCTGACCCCAACCCAGGCCCACATAAAGTGTGGAAAGGGCGAGGGCCGCCAGGACCAGGTGCCGTGCGGCACCGCTCCGTGCCCCCTTGATCAGCGCGAAGATCAGGGCCGCCACCAAGACGAGGGTATAGACCGGGTCGATCACCGGCACGGCAGGAATGCCGAAACGGGCATCGGTCAGCGGCGTGAAGAACGCGGTCCCCCAATGCGTGGCGAGGTCGAGAAGCGGGTGGGTGACCAGGACCAGCGCCCAAAACAGGTACCAGAGCCCGAACGAGGTCGGCGCGCCGCTGCGCCAGCGCTGCACGGCGAGCGAGACGGCGGCCAGGGGCAGGCCGAGAACCGGGCCGAAGAAGAGCGAATGGGTGATGCCGCGGTGATAATGCCAGTAGTCGAGACTCTGGCTGCTCTCGACGAGAAAGATGTCGAGATCCGGGATGATGCCGCCGACAAAGGCGATCGCCATGGCCTTCGCACCGATCCGCCGACCGAGCACGGCATGGCCCACAGCGGCCCCAAGCACGCCTTGCGTCACGATATCCAAAAGTTGCACCCCATCCACGCTGGTCCACAGCTGAGATAGGCAGCGGTGCCCGGTTTGCGAGCGCGGCAGGCAGGTCGAGGGCACTCGAAGAAGCGCGGGGAGGATGATCCTCCCCGCGGGCCCCTCCGGTTTTTTGGTGGTGGTGAATGGGTGGGGCGGCTGACGATAGGTGTGTTGCGTGGCTGCTTGCCGTGTGCGATCTTGAGCAAGTTGAAGACGACGCGTGATGGGAGATCGGTGGTGGCGCAGACGACGATGACCGTGCGTGTCGGCGGCGCGCTCGCCGAGTTCGTGGCATCCAATGTCGGCGAGAACGGGCGCTACGAGAATGTCAGCGAGTACATTCGTGACCTGATCCGCCGTGACAAGGAGCGGGTGGAGCAAGAGGCCTTCGAGCGGCTGAAGGCCGAGTTGCAGCACGCCTTCGCCGCAGCCGACGACTCGTTCGAGCCCCTGACCGCCGCCGACGTCATCGCCCGCAACCGACGCTGAACCACGTAGCCGTCCGCATCTAGCGCGCGGCCTCGTAACGCGTCGACGAAATCTTCCGCTTCACCCGCGACAGCTGGGGCGACGAACAGGCCGAACTTGATCTTGGGTGGCTCTCTTGCGCGTTCCAACAGATCGAAAGCCAAAGCGAGCTCAAGCGAGATTCCTGGAACCATTTCGCGTATGCGCGAAGACCTGACCGTCATGGACTGTACGTCCACCGCGCCCAAGCACACTTCGGCGGAGCTGTGCCAGGAAATCACGCAGCTCCGGGCGCGAGCGGACGGGCTGGAGCGGCGGGTCGAAGGAATCCCGGCGTGCTAGAAGCGGATCGCCATACGGGATGCTGGACGGCGTCTCCACTAGCTTATAGCTTGCAGCGACCACCAACGGTTGGCAAACGGCACGGACATGTCTCTGTTCCTCTAGGATATCAAGAAATGCGAAGCGATCCCCCATCCTCAAGAAAACCTCAATAATGTTCGAAGACAGCAACGACAAATCAAAGCCGGACAAATGCGACGACACTCAAGAATCGGCACAGCACGATGTTTATATTAAGATATGGGCTAAAGCTGTAGACACGCAGATGCATTTCAACGAAATGTCCGTGAAGTCAAGGCAGCTAGGGCTAGCTTTTGTCGCTGCCGCGCTTGGCGTTGGCGTTGTCTTACTCGGGCGTGATGCCGATTTTGCCCTCTTAATGAGGTGGGGTGAAAAGACGATTCAAATTCACATCGCGGTCATTTTGCTACTCGGCGCCGTCATCGCCATTCTCGCCGTTCGTGTGCTCGACCTCGGCGTGTATCACAAAATGTTGCGTGGCGCCGTGACATTCGGTGAAGATTTTGAGGAAATCTACATGAAAAGAGTCTTCGATCTAGACAAGGGAATGACGCAGTCAATTTCTCATTTTAGTCGATTCAAGGACGCAAGCGTCACATCAGTTGATCGAGAGAAGAAAAGATATCATGGAACCATCAAAAAATCCGCAGAAGCAAAAATAAAACGTTTCTACAATTTCGTAACTGCCTCACTTATAATTGGTATAATCTCCCTTTTTACAGTTACGAATCAATCAATGCTGGCCGATTTACTCGTCGCAATTAGCCATTTGATTTTCCAATCATGACCGAAATGGATCTATATATTGCCAGTAGAACGAACAGTTATTCATCCGTCGGATGTAGTTGCAAGCTTTTTGTCTTCGATCTCGATAATACGCTCTACGACTGGGTTGGTTACTTTGTCCCTGCGTTTTATTCGATGGTTGATGTCGCAGTCGAAATAATGGACTGTGATCGCAATGAACTTCTTGACAACTTCCGGGAGGTTCATCGGCACTTTCACGATTCCGAGCATCCCTTCTCATTATTGGAAACTAAGATTGTCAAGAAAAAATATACCGGATTGACACGAAGAGAAATTGCTGAAAAGCTTGATCCTGCGTTTTACGCATTCAATTTACAGAGAAAGCGCGGCCTACAATTATATCCTGGCGCAATAAATGTCTTGTCGACTTTGAAGGATCGTGGCCACAAAGTAGTAGCGCACACTGAGAGTCGCCTTTTTGCCGTTGTTGATCGACTTAGGCGCTTACAGATTGACGCCTTTTTTGAGGCCATTTACTGCAGAGAACGGCCACACTCTCACCACCCTAACCCAGATGCTGCTGCGAATTTCTTTAAGGACTTCGATTTGAGCAAGGTACGCGAGCTCTCCAAACATCAAAGGAAGCCAAATCGTGACGTTTTGCTTGAAATCTGCGACCGAGAAAGCGTAAAGCCGGCCTGTGGGGTATATATTGGGGACAGTATAGCCAGAGATATGTATATGGCCAAGGAGGCAGGTCTTTTTGCCGTTTGGGCAAAATATGGAACAATACACCAGCAGGGCTTGTACGAAGCGTTAGTTCGGATATCTCACTGGACAGACGAAGATATAGAGCGCGAGGTCATTTTGAAGCAAGTCTCAAGGAACACAAAGCCCGACATAATCCTAGAACTTGGAATTTCGGAACTTTTGGAGTGCGATCGAATAGTGAGCGCGTTATGAAGCTAACCTTTTGTCGGTCGCGCAAGGGAACAAGTGCCTTCTCGTTGAAAATTGAGCCGTCGCTGCCCAACCCAGGCGGGTGGTCGCGCCTTGGGTTCGCTTGATGGGGCCAGGGGCCGAGTTCGTGGCGTCGCTGAGTTCGAACGTCTGGTTCTTCGCCCTCGGCAAAGTAACGGAGGGGCGTGGGGAGGCCAGCCCCCCCACATTTCTTCTCTTCTTCTCAGAAAATGCCGGCCTCGAGGCCGGCGGCGAGGTAAGTGCCGAGGTCTTTGGCCTGGGTGAGGAAGGCCGGGTCCCATTGGCCGCGGCAGATGGTGGGTTCGTGGATTTCTTTCCAGCGCAGGCCGGTGGTTATGCTGGTGACGGCACGGCGGGTGCCGGTGCCGTCGTGGCCGGCGCGGATCAGAAGCGCGTAGGGGAGGGCGTCGGTCTGGTCGAGGAGCGGGTAGTAGCAGCGGTCGAAGAAGTCCTTGAGCGCGCCGCTCATGTAGCCGAGGTTTTCGGTGGTGAGCAGGAGGACGGCATCGGCTGCGAGGACGTGGTCGGGGGTGGTATCGAACGGGCTCCGGGCGGCGCTCTCGACCCCGTCGATGTCGGGGAGCCTCGCCCCCTCGAGCACGGCGTCACGGAGTGCTGCCGTATTGGTCGAGGGGGTGTGGGCGATGACGAGGAGGTGCTTCAGCCCACGATCTCGATCTGGCTGAAGAAGTAGGCGATCTCGATCGCGGCGTTCTCGGGGCTGTCCGAGCCGTGCACCGAGTTGGCCTCGATGTTCTCGGCGAAGTCCTTGCGGATCGTGCCGGCCTCGGCCTTGGCCGGGTCGGTCGCCCCCATCACCTGGCGGTTGCGGGTGACCGCCGCCTCGCCTTCCAGCACCTGGACGACAACCGGGCCCGAGGTCATGAAGCTGACGAGATCGCCGAAAAACGGCCGCTCGCGATGGACGGCGTAGAACCCTTCGGCCTGGGCCTTGGTCAGCTGCAGGCGCTTTTGCGCCACGATGCGCAGGCCGGCTTCCTCGAGGCGCTGGTTGATCGCACCCGTCAGGTTGCGGCGGGTGGCGTCGGGCTTGATGATCGAGAGCGTGCGCTCGGCGGCCATGGGTCGAACTCCTGTGCTCGGGGCGAGAGATGGGCTGCGGGGGCTCTTAGCAGCCGTGGCGCGGGTTAGGAAGACGCCGCACGCTGCCAGCCGCCGCGCTCGTTCTGCTGCCAGTAGACGCGGGTCATGCCCTGGCTTTCGGCCCAACGCCAGCGCGAGCGGGCGGCGGCCACGGCGTCGGGGTCACGGCCGTCGAAGAGCTCGAGGACGCGCTCGAACTGCCCGGCATCTTCGGCCGGGGCCCCGTCGACGATGACCAGGATCGAGGCGTCGTTGGGGCGGTCCATGCCCGTGGTGAGCCAGATCGGCTGCTGTTCGGCGAAGCCGTCGGCCTTGCTGCCGTGCGGCAGGAAGGCGTCGTTCTTGTAGGTCCAGAGCAGACGGTCGAGCTGGTCGAGGCGTTCGGGCTCAAGGCAGCGGACGACGACCCGGGCACCGGCCTGGTGCGCCTTCTCCAACAGCCGGGGCAGCGCCTGGTCGAGGCCGCTTCGAGTAAGGTGGTAGAAGCCGTACTCGGTCAAGCCTCGGCAGTCTCGCAATAGCGCCGTACCGTCGCGTCGAGCAGCCGGACGCCGAAGCCCGTGGCCCCCTTGGGTGACAGCGGCAGGTCACGGCTCGACCAGGTCACACCGGCGATATCGAGATGCGCCCAAGGCACGTCGCCGGCGAACTCCTGGACGAAGACGGCGCCGGCCGAGGCACCCGCCTCGCGGCCGCGGCCGACATTCTTGATGTCGGCGATCTGCGACTTGATGTGCTTGGAGTAGGGCTTGCCGAGCGGCAGCCGCCAGAGCGCTTCGCCCGTCTCCTTCGCCGCCTCGAGCAGCGTCGAGGCGAGGCCCTCGTCGGTGGCGAAGAGACCGGCATTCTCGTGGCCGAGGGCGACGATCACGGCACCGGTGAGGGTCGCCAGATCGATCATCGCCGCGGGCTTCAGCTCCTCCCTGGTGTAGTGGACGAGATCGGCGAGCACGAGCCGGCCTTCGGCGTCGGTGTTGATCACCTCGACGGTCTTGCCGGCCATGGTGGTGATGACGTCGCCCGGGCGGGTGGCACTGCCGGACGGCATGTTCTCGACCAGACCGATGATGCCCACGACATGCGCCTTCGCCTTGCGGCCGGCGAGACCGTGCATGGCACCCACCACCGCCGCGGCACCACCCATGTCCCATTTCATCTCCTCCATGCCCGCCGCGGGCTTCAAAGAGATGCCGCCGGTATCGAAGCAGACCCCCTTGCCGATCAGGGCGAGCGGTTCCTCGGCGTCGCTGCCACGCCAGCGCATGACCACGACATAAGGCGGGCGCACGCTGCCCTGCCCCACCGCGAGGATCGCCCGCATGCCGAGCCGCTCGAGCTCGGCCGGGCTCATGATGCGAACCTCGACGCCGAGCTTCTCGAGCTCCAGGCACCGCTTGGCGAAGCTCTCGGGATAGAGAATGTTGGCGGGCTCGGTGACCAGGTCGCGGGCATAGGCCACGGCGGCGAGCGTCGCCTCGATCCGGGCGAGATAGTCGTCGCCCGGCGCTTCCTCGAGCTGCAGGGTCAGCTGCTCGAAACGGGGCGCCTCGTCCGGCTCCGGGCGCTGATACTTGCGAAACGCATAAGTGACGAGAGCGGCACCGCGAGCGATGTCGGCCGCGGCTTCGGCCGTCGCCGCACCGAGCTCCAGGCCGCCGAGATCGGCCAGCACGGCTTCCTTGACCCCGGCCGCCTGCAGCTTCTTCGCGAGCCCGGCGCCGAGCTCCTCGCGATCGAGCCGGGTCGATCCTTCGGGCTTGCCGATCCCGAGCAGCACCACCCGGTCGTGCGGCAGGTCGCGCGGCAGCAGGAGATCGACGACGTTGCCGTGCTTGAGCGGTGCCGCTGATTCGAGTGCTCTGCTCAACTGGCCACCGGAGGCCTGGTCCAGCGCTGCGGCCGCGGCGCCGAGCTTGGTCGGCACGGCCACACCGACGACCACCACGCGTTGCTTCGGCAACGCCCCGGTCACCAGGTTCAGTTCGATCAACGCTTTCTCTCCTCTTGCGTTGGACACTGTGGTAGCACGCCGCAGCAATGGTCGGGGCGGCAGACCCCGCGAACGAGGCATGGCGGGAGCGCTTCGCCTCGAGCAAATGGCTTTCAAACGCGGCGAGCGCAAGCGTGCAGGTGGACGGGCATGGCTGAGCAGGCGGAGGGCAGCAGACGGCCGCCGCGCGTGCCGAGCGCCTACCGCCGCCGGGCGGCCGTTGTCGCGGCAGCGGTGCTGGCCTGGCTCGTCGCGGTCCCGCCGGTGCTGGCCCAGCCGGCGGCAATCGGCAACGAGCCCGTGGTGATCACCGCCGACTCGATCAGCTACGCGAGTGAGGCGGAGCTCGTCACCGCCCGCGGCAATGTCGAGCTCACCCAGGGCGGGCGGACGCTGCGCACGGATTTGATCAGCTACGATGTCGGCGCGGGCACCGTGACCGCGATGGGCAACATCGTCCTGCTCGAGCCCACGGGCGAAGCGATTTTCGCCGACCAACTCGAACTCGACGACGAGTTGAAGAGCGGTTTCGTCAGTGGCATCGGCGTGCTGCTCGCCGACGACACCAGGCTCGCCGCTGTCCAGGGGCTGCGCCGCGACGGGTCGACCACGATACTCGATCGCGCCGTCTACAGTCCGTGCGAGGTCTGTGCCGAAGGCGGCGAACCCCTCTGGCAGATCAAGGCCGAACGGGTCGTTCACGACACCGGCAACAAGACGGTCGCCTACCGTAACGCGCGCCTCGAATTCTTCGGCGTGCCGGTCCTCTACACGCCCTACTTCTATCACCCGGATCCGACGGTCGAGAGCCGCAGCGGCTTCTTGGCACCGAGCTTCGGCAGCAGTTCCGAGCTCGGCCTGATGATGGAGACCCCGTTCCTGATCGATATCGCACAAAATCGCGATCTCGTCCTGAGCCCGCTCTTCACTACCAACTCCAGCGCGCTGCTCGGTGCCCGGTATCGCGATCTGCAGCGCTTCGGGCTGACCGAGCTCGGCGGTGCGGTCACCTATACGGATACCGCCGGGAAGCGCGACGCCGACGGCAATCTCCGGCCGCGCGACGGCAACGAGGTGCGCGGCCATATCGATTCGCATGGCCGCTACACGCTGAGCGACACCGACCGCGCCGGCTTCGATCTGCGACTGGCCAGCGACGACAGTTTCCTGCGCCGCTACGACATCTCCAACGACGACATCCTGGAGAACCGGGCCTTCGTCGAGCGTTTCGGCGAGCGCAGCTATACGGCGCTCAACGTCTACGGCTTTCAGAGCTTGCGCGAGCAGGACGACCAGGACGAGATCCCGCTGGTCCTGCCGCTGGCCGAGACCCGTGCCGTCGGCGCACGCGACCGCTTCGGCGGCCGGGCCGACCTCGGTGCGAGTGTCCTCGGGCTGAGGCGAACCGACGGTCTCGACACCCGGCGCTTTTCCGCCGAGGTCGGCTGGCAATTGCCGCAGATCGGCAGCTACGGCGACGTCCGCTCGCTGCGCCTGTCGTTGCGCGGCGACCTCTACAACACCAGCGGCAACCCGCAGACCTTCGCCGACGACGGCAGCACCGACACGACCGGCCGGATCGTGCCGAAGCTCGCCGCCGACTGGGGCTTGCCCATGGTCGGTGAAACCGGCCGCTGGTCACACGTCGTCGAGCCCCGACTCGCCTTCAGCTACGCGCCGGGCAACCTGAACAAGGACGGGATCCCGAACGAGGACAGCCAGGTCTTCGAGTTCGACGAGACCAACCTCTTCGAGCCCGACCGGTTCACCGGCATCGATCGCGTCGAGAGCGGCGCCAACCTCGCCTACGGTTTGAATTTCGATTCGATCGGGCCGGCGGCCTGGCGGGTCGCCGGGGTGATCGGGCAGAGTGTGCGCAGCGGCCCGGACCGACTGTTTCCCGACGGCTCCGGGCTCGAGGACGAACTGTCGGACGTCGTCGGCCGCATCGAGGTCCGGCCGAGCGAGCTCTTGGACGTCGGCTATCGCTTTCGCGTCGACAAGAACAGCCTGGCCTTTCGACGCAGTGATCTGACCCTCGGGTTCGGGCCGCCGCGGCTGCGCTTCGATATCCAGTATCTCCGGCTCACCGACGAGTTGCCGGAGCAGGATCTTCGCCGCCGCCAGGAACTGCTCGCCGGCGTCCGGCTGCAGATGCTCGACAGCCTCGCCGTGGGCGTGCGCACCCGCCGCGACCTCGAGGAGGATCGCACGGTCGCAACGCAATACGGTTTGATCTATACCAACCCGTGCCTGACCGTGGTTGCGGGTCTCGAGCAGAGCTTCAACCGGCGCGGCGAGCTTGATGACGAGGTCACCTTCCAGGTAAGGGTGACGTTCCGCGGCCTCGGTGACATCGAGACTGCGGCCGACGTGTTCTGACCGACCAGCCGGCGAGGCCTCGCGCCGTGCCGGCGTTTCGTGAACGGGTGAATGGTGCGCTTGTCGAACCTTGCTGCTTTGTCGCTGCTCGCCGGCCTGTGCGTGGCACTCCTCGGGCCAGCGGCCACCGACGCCCAGACGCAGACCGCGAGCCGGATCGCCGCCGTGGTCAACGACGACATCATCTCGACCCAGGATCTGCGCGACCGTCTGCGCCTCGCCCTTCTGTTCTCCGGCCTGCCGAGCGACGCCGAAACGCAGCGCCGCATCGCACCACAGGTCTTGCGCCGAGTGATCGACGAACGGTTGCAGCTGCAGGAGGCAGAGCGGCGCGGCATCGACGTCCAGCGCCGGGAGGTCGTGGGGGCACTGCAGAGCACGGCCGCGGCCAACAACATGACGCCCGATCAGCTGGTGGGTGTTCTGGTCGAGCAGGGCATCGATCCCCGCGCCTTCGAGCAGCAGATCGAGGCCGAGCTCGCCTGGCTGCGCCTGGTGCAGCGCCAGTTCGCCGACCGGGTCGTGGTGACCGATCAGCAGATCGATCTGGCGCTCGATGCCGCCGGTGCGGGCGAGAGCGAGGTGCTGCTCTCGGAAATCCTGCTGCCGATCTACGATCCGGCCGATACCGACCTCGTCCTCGCCGAGGCCCGGGACCTGCGGGCGGCGATTGCCGAAGGCGGCGATTTCGCCGCGATCGCCCGGCAGGTCTCTGCCGCCGGCAGCCGCGCCGACGGTGGCGATCTCGGCTGGGTGCCGATCGCTGGCGTGCAGGCCTCGCTGCGGCCGATCATCGCCGCGCTGGAGCCGGGCGACGTCTCGGAGCCGGTGACCACACCCTCCGGGGTGCAGCTCTTCTACGCCCGGGACCGTCGCAGCGCCGGCCAGGCAGCACCGAGCGATCTGCGGCGGCTCACCCAGCTGCTCTTCCCCGTCGAGCCGGACGCGCCCGCGGCGACCGTCGACGCGGTGGCCGCCCAAGCGCGCGAGGCCACGGCCGATATCGCCGATTGTCGGGACATGGAGCAGGTCGCCCGCCAGCGCGCCCTGCCGAACTCGGGCGATATGGGCTGGCTGCGCTCGACCGATCTGCCGGGGGAATTGGTGCCGGTGGTCGCCGACTTGCCGCTCTCGACCTTGAGCCGACCGGTTCGCAGCGCTGCCGGCCTGCATTTCGTCATGGTCTGCGCCGATGCGAGCAGCGCCGGCAACGAGGCCCTGCGCGCCGATCTGCGCCGCAGCCTGGAGGACGAGGCGCTCGAGCGCCTGGCCGGCCGCTATCTGCGCGACCTGCGCAAAGAGGCCTTCATCGACGTCAGGGTCGGCGGCTGAGCGAGCCGGAACAGGCGCCGGCCCGGTCCCGGCTGAAGGCGATCATCGACAGCTTCGGCCTCGCGCCGGACAAGCGGCTCGGCCAGCATTTCCTGCTCGATCCGGCGATTCTCGGGCGCATCGCCCGGGCGGCCGGCGACCTTCGGGGCCGGCCGGTGCTGGAGATCGGCCCCGGACCCGGTGGGTTGACGCGGGCCCTGCTCGAGCAGGGAGCGCGGGTGGTGGCAATCGAGCGCGATCGCCGCTGCATTGCCGCCCTGGCCGCCCTTCGGGATGATGCCGGAGGTCACTTGACAGTGATCGAGGCCGATGCGCTCGGCATCGACATCGCGAGGCTTGCAGCCGAGCAGGGCGTGGTCGAACCCTGGGCGATCGTCGCCAACCTGCCCTACAATATCGGCACCGAGCTGCTCGTGCGCTGGCTGCACCGGCTCGACCACGTCGCCTCCCTGCACCTTCTCCTGCAAAAGGAAGTGGTGGAGCGGATCACCGCGGCCCCCGGCAGCCCGGGCTTCGGCCGGCTCGCCGTCCTCTGCCGGTCGCTCTGCACCGTGCGGCGCTGCTTCGATCTGGCGCCCGGCGCCTTCCACCCGCCGCCCAAGGTGACCTCGAGCCTGGTCGAGCTGCTGCCGAAGCCGCCCGGCGAGCGGCCGTCGGGCGACCGATTGCAGGCGCTCGAAGCGGTGAGCCGGGCCGCCTTCGGCCAGCGGCGCAAGATGCTGCGCACCAGCCTGAAGGCGCTCACCGACGATTCGGCCCGGCTTCTCGCAACGGCCGGCATCGCCGCGGACCGGCGACCGGAGACGCTGCGCCTCGAGGACTTCCTGAACCTCGCCGAGGCCTGGCGGACGCTCAGGTGGAGCCGCGGAACTGCTTGACGAATTCGCCGAGGCCGGGTTGCCGGACCCGGCGCAGCCGCTCGGCGGCGAGGATCGCGCGGACGGCCGCCACACTGTTGGCGAGGTCCTGGTTGATCAGCACGTAGTCGTATTCGGGCCAGTGGGTGACGTCGTTGGCGATCTGCGCCAGGCGATAGCGGACGGTGTCCTCGCTGTCCTGGGCCCGGGTCCTGAGCCTGGCGGCGAGCTCGGCGGTGGACGGCGGCAGGATGAAGATGCCGACCATGTCGTCGCCGGCGGCCTCCCTGAGCTGCTGGGCCCCTTGCCAGTCGATGTCGAAGAGCACGTCGCGCCCCTCGGCCAGCGCCGCCTCGACCGGGGCCTTGGGCGTGCCGTAGGCATGGCCGTAGACGGTGGCATGTTCCAGCAGGTCGCCCGCCTCGACCATCGTGGCAAAACGCTCGGCCGTGATGAAATGGTAGTCCCGCCCCTCGACCTCGGCCGGCCGCTTGGCCCGGGTGGTGACCGAAATCGACATCCGCAGATCCGGTTCTTCGCCCATCACCGCCCGCGAGATCGAGGTCTTGCCAGCACCCGACGGTGAGGACATGACCAGCATCAGGCCGCGCCGGCGACCCGGAATCAGGCGGTCGAGAACGATCATGGCGCTGTCCAGGAGGCTAGATGAAGTTCGATCCGCGGCACCTGCTGATCACCGGCGCAAGTAGCGGCATCGGTGCGGCCCTGGCAAGGCGGCTGGCAGCACCCGAGCGGCGGCTCACCCTGCTCGGCCGCGACATCGCCCGGCTAGAGGCGGTGGCAGCGGCCTGTGCCGGCGAGATCGACACCATCTCGGTCGACGTCGCCGACCGAGCCGCCATGACCGAGGTCATCGACAGTGCCTTCGCCGCGGCACCGGTCGATCTCGTCGTCGCCAATGCCGGCATCTCCGGCGGCGATGCCCAGACCCTCATGACGATCAACGTCCAGGGTGTGGTGAACACGGTCGAGCCTGCGATCGTGCACCTGCGGGCCCGGGGAGCGGGCCAGCTCGCCCTGATGAGCTCGCTCGCCGGCTTTCGCGGCCTGCCCAACGCGCCCGCCTATTGTGCGAGCAAGGCGGCCGTCCGCCTCTACGGCGAGGGCCTGCGCGGCAAGCTCGGCCGGATCGGCATCCGCGTCAGTGTGATCTGCCCCGGCTTCATCGAAACACCGCTCACCGCGAACAACCCCTTCCCGATGCCGTTCTTGATGACGGCGGAGGCCGCCGCCGAGCGGATCGTCCGCGGGCTCGCGAAAAACCGCGCCCGGATCGCCTTCCCGCATCGTCTCTACTGGCCGACCCTCGTCGGCAGCCTGCTGCCGCAGACGCTCACCGACCCGATCTATCTGCGCTTCGGCATGAAAGAATGAGCCACGGGCCGGTTCTCTAGAATAACCGAGTACACCCTTGTGCAGTCATCACCCCCGTTCCCGCTTGCGCTCGTTGACTTGACCCCGGCCGACACGCTTAAATGGCCTAATCGTCGCCACTAAAAACTGTCGAAGAACGAAGAGGTCGGTGTGATTGCGCTGTCGATGAGCCGCGTCGAGCGGGCGCTTTTAATGATTATCGTCGTTTTGCTGACGCTGGGGCTGGTCGCCATTTTGCTGGCCGACTGGCCGATCGAGAATTTCTGGCTCGGCAAGATCAGGGACAGCTTCGTCCGGCTGTTCCTGGTCAGTGACGAGGGCAACGTGCCCACATGGTATGCCAGTGCCGCGCTGCTGCTGGCGGCCGTCCTGGCTCTGGTGATCGCCGGCCGATCCGATACCGACGATCGCCGCCCGTGGACGCTCATCGGCTCGATCCTCCTCTTCATGTCACTCGACGAGAGCGCCGTTCTGCACGAAATGATGATCGTGCCGCTTCGCCATACGTTCGATCTGGACGGTCTGCTCTTCTATGCCTGGGTCGTCCCGGCCGCCGCAGTCGCCGCGCTCGTCGGCCTCTACCTGCTGCCGTTCGTCTGGCGCTTGGCACCGCCGGTGCGCCTACGGCTCGCGGCCGGCGGCCTGCTGTTCGTGTCGGGGGCGTTGGGCGTGGAAGCGGTGACCGGCCTGATCGACGACCTCTATGGCCGCAACCGCCTCTACTACTTGCTGACCGTGGTCGAGGAGGGGCTGGAGAAGCTGGGCGTGCTGCTGGCAATCTCGGCCTTTCTCTGCCAACTCCGCCTCACCCCGCGCCTGGAGCTTCGCGTCTTCGCCTGATCCTGGCCGCACCCCGGTCGCGTTTCCTCGTCGACCGGCCAATAAATTTTCGAATATCGATTGCTGTGTAACTTGGTGCACAGATGGCCCACCAGTCGTCTCGTAGGTTCGCGCCGTCATCTGGGAGCAAAGAGAGCGCTCGAACGGGTGGCAGAAGCCGGTAGAACCCAGCGAGGACCAGGACCATGCCGAACCGACACAAGCTTTTCGCCGCTCTTTTGCCGATCGCCGCAATCGGTTTCTTGACCACCGAGAATATCGGTAGGACCGGATACGCCGAAGAACCGTTCGCGGCGGCGACCGCGACCACCGTCGAAACGACACCCTACGGCCGCGCCTCGAGCCGCGGCGCGCGCCCCGCCCCCGCATGGCCGGCCTATCCCGCAACGGCGGCGGTGACCGAGACCGTGCCGCAAGCGGCTCATCCGCGCCGTCAGCAGGCGCGATCGCTGCCGCAAACCGGCAACAGCTTCGTCGTCACGGCCGAGGAGCCGCGCCTGTTCGGCGCGCGCGGTGCGCGCAGCTGAGGTGCCGCGACGCGACATCGACCGAGGCCACCGCACAGGCACAACCGCGGGGTGAAGCGACGAAACGTGGGGAGGACTTGATCCTCCCCGCCTTTCGACCGGGCCCGAAGCACGCGGCGGCCGGAACGCCACAGCGTCGACGGCCCTGTCCTGCCCGCATGCGACCGTCCCGCCGGCACTGCGACAGCAGCGTCCCTTGCCGGGCATCCGCCCGAATGACAGGTTGTGCTGCCGACGACCTTCGATCTGTCCGAGGCGGAGTGCCAACGATGAGACGACCGACTTTTGCGGTGCTGGCGGCTGTCGCCGCGATCGCGACGACGGCCTTGCCGGGCCTCGGCGGCGCCGCCGAGGCGCCGAACGATCCGGCGGAACAGACGCCCTGGGGGCTCTATCTCACGGCCGAGGAAGCCGGGGCGATGAAGGCGGCAGGCGGCAACGAGGTGCTGTTCGTCGACGTCCGTGAGCCGGTCGAGATCATGTTCACCGGCTTCACCCACATGGTCGACGTCAACATCCCCTTCATGCTGGTCGATCCCGCCCGCTGGCACCCCGAGAAACCGGTGCTGCTGATGGAGGAGAACGCCGATTTTCCGGCGATGATCGAGGCGGCGCTCGACGCGCGCGGGCTCGACAAGGCGACGCCGATCATCCTGATGTGTCGCTCGGGCGGTGACCGCGGCGCACCCTCGGCGCGAAGCCTGGACGGGCGCGGCTTCGAGGCCGTCTACGTCGTCGTCGACGGCTTCGAGGGGGTAACCTCCGACGCCGATCCGGATCAGCCCTGGCGCAACGTCAACGGCTGGAAGAACTCGAGCTGGCCCTGGAGCTACCGCCTCGACCCGGAGAAGATCTTCACCCGCGACTGAGCGCGCGCCTGCGCCGCCTTGACAGCGAAGGGCTTTGCCGACGACGCTGCAGCCGGTTTGTTTGCCGCATATCCCCGGCGATCCCGAAGCGCACCCGATTGGAGAACCGATGACTCGGAACAGCAAAAGCATCGAAAACCTGCAGAAGGCGATCGCCATGGAGATGACCGCCATTCACCAGTATCTCCTGCACGCCCACACCCTCGACGACTGGGGGCTCGACAAGCTCGCCGGCAAGATGCGCGAGGAGCTGCAGGAGGAGCTCGGGCATGCCGGCGAGTTCATCGAGCGCATCATCTTTCTCGGCGGCGATCCCAAGGTCGAGGCGGCGAAGAGCCCGAAACGGGCGACCGCCCTCAAAGGCATGTTCGAAGCCGACCTCGCCGAGGAGAAGGCTGCCGTCGCGTTCTATACCGAGGCCGCCGAGGCCGCTGCCAAGGACAGCGACATCGGCACCCGCACCCTGTTCGAGCGCATCCTGCTGGACGAGGAAGGGCACATCGCCTGGCTCGATCTGCAACTCGACCTGCTCGAGCGGATGGGTGAGTCCGCCTATACCGCCCGCCACATGACCGCCCCCGGCGACGCCTGACCCGAGGTCCGGCGCCGACCCGTCGGACCTCCCCGGAAAGTCCTGTGCGCCGGCGAGCCGGCGCGGCTTTGCTGTCGCGGCGCCGGCCCGCCGGCCGGCTCGATCCGGCTGGCGGCAGGCACTCTGAATGCGCTGCGACGGGGCTTGAGCCGAAAACCGCCGCTCAGGCGCCCTGCATCAATCCGTACATCAACATCCGGCGGGCCGGCGGCAGGCGCTCCAAGAGGCCGAGCGCCAGGCTGGAGGCCTGCCGGAAGGGCGGCAGACTGCCCTTGACCAGCATGTTGAGCGTATCGACGCCCCAGAACCGCGCCTTGACGTCGCTGTCGCGGGCCGCGGCATAAGCCGCCAGCAGGGCATCGCCGCCCGGGTCACCCGAATGGTCGGCGAGCAGTGCCGCCAGCGTCTGCACGTCGCGCAAGGAGAGATTGAGACCCTGCGCACCCAAGGGGCTCATCACATGCGCCGCCTCGCCGACCAGCGCCCGGCGCGGCGCGGTCAGCGCCTCGGCGAGCCGGGCGCGGATCGGATAGGCGTGGCGGACCGAGACGGCGCCGATCTCACCGAGCCAAGGGCCGGCATGCTCGGCCATTGCAACTCGAAACCGCGCCTCGTCCATGGCCAGGCGCTCGGCCGATCGGGCATCCGTGTCGACCCAGACGAGGCTGGAGTTGCGCCCGGGTAGCGGCACCATGGTGAACGGCCCGCCCTTCTTGTGCAGCTCGGTCGAGATGTTGCGGTGCGGCTTCTCGTGCGCGAAGCGGCAGACGATCGCAGTCTGCCCGCGATCCTTGTCGACCGTGCCGATGGCCGCGGTCTCGCGGACCATCGAATCGCGACCGTCGGCACCGATCACCAGCTGTGCCGCGAGCCGGTGCGGGCCGGCGCGCAGCACCAGCCGGTCGCGGGTCTCGACGACCGACACGAGCGCAGCACCCTCCAGCACCGTGATCTTCGGCGCGCGCCGGATGCCGCGCGCGAGCGCCGCTGCCAGCGCCGCGTTCGGGATGTTCCAGCCGAACGCATCGAGGCCGATCTCGGCGGCATCGAAGGTGATCGACGGGGCCGCAGGGTCCGCCAGATTGACGATCCGCAAGCGATAGAGCGGCTCGGCACCGAGCGCTACCGGGTCGAAAACGCCGAGACGGGTCAAAAGCTCGATCGCCGGCTGCAAGAGGGCGGCGGTCCGGCCGTCCAGCGGCTGGTCGGTGCTCGCCTGCGGCAACGCTCCCGCGGAGGCGAGGGTCACCGCCCGGCCGGCGCGTGCGAGCGCCAGCGCCATGGCCATCCCGGTGATCCCGGCACCGACGACGACGATCTCGGTGACGACGCTTGCCGCCCGGTGCTCGTCCATCTCCACATCCTCTCACCTTTCCGACTGCCCCGAGCTTAGGCAACCCGAGTGCCGCTGACCACGGGTTGCGGCAATCGGCTCGCCGCCGGCGAGCAGCGCCGTTGACAAGCCGGATGCGGCGCGACAACAAACGGCATCGAGACCGGCAACAGGAAAGCCTCTTGGAGAGCTGGCGCGCACAACCTGCCGTATTCTGGGCCTTCGTTCTGCCCGGTGCGCTGTGGCTGCTGCTGTTTTTCTTCGTGCCGCTCGGCCTGATCTGGGTGCTCGCCTTCGGCGAACGGGTCGGGCCGGTCGAGGTCGAGATCACCTGGACCTTGGCGAACTACCTCGCGGTCTTCGACCCGGTCTATGTCGGCCTCTTCTGGCGCTCGCTCTGGGTCGCCACGGTCGCCACGCTCGTCGCCCTGATCATGGGTCTGCCGGTGGCACTCGCGGTGAGCTTCGCGCCGGCCCGGGTCAAGCCCATCCTCCTGCTGCTCGTCATCCTGCCGTTCTGGACCAATATCCTGATCCGCACCTATGCGATGATCGCGGTGCTGCGATCGCGAGGCTTCGTCAATTTCGGCCTCGAATATCTCTGGTTGCTGGGCAAGGCGTTCTTGATGCCCTTCGGCCTCGACGAGATCGTCATGGGCGAACGGTTCGAGCCCCTGACCCTGCTCTACAACAACACCGCCGTCATCTTCGGCATCGTCTATGTCTACCTGCCCTTCATGGTCCTGCCGCTCTACGCCACCCTCGACCGGCTCGACCGCTCGCTGCTCGAAGCGAGCCTCGATCTGGGTGCCGGGCAGATCCGCACCTTCTTCAGCATCATCGTGCCCCTGGCCAAGCCCGGCATCGTCTCCGGCATCATCCTCGTCTTCATTCCGGCGCTCGGCACCTTCCTGATCAGCGATCTCCTGGGCGGCACCGACAGCCTCCTGATCGGCAACGTCATCGAGCGTCAGTTCAAGGCGGCCAACCATTGGCCGCTCGGCTCGGCGATGAGCTTCGTGCTGCTCTACATCACCTTCGCGATTCTGGCGCTGCGGGCTTGGCTGATCAGTCGGGAGGAAGCCCGTGCTCGGCCGTAACCCGATCGGGCCGCTCGAATACACCCGGCGGCTCTGGCTGCGGCTCTGGCTGTTGGCCGTCTTCGTCTTTCTCTATGCGCCCATCGTCATCCTCGTCGTCTTCAGCTTCAACGACAGCCGGCGCAACATCGTCTGGCAGGGCTTCACCACCGACTACTACGTGCGTGCCGCCCAGAACGCGTCCTTGATCGAGGCTTTCGGCAACAGCCTGATCATCGCCTTCGTCTCGACGATCCTCAGCACCGTCATCGGCGCCTTGCTGGCCCTCGCACTCTGGCGTTTCCGCTTTCCCGGCCGGGCCGGTCTCGACGGGGCCTCGGCGCTGCCCATCGTCATCCCCGAAATCTGCATGGGCGTGGCGCTCCTGGTCTTCTTCAATCGGATCGGCTGGCCCACCGGGATGCCCTGGCCCTTGAACCTCGCCCCCATCATCATCGGTCACGTCGCCTTCAGCTTCCCCTTCGTCGCGGTCGTGGTGCGCGCCCGGATGGCCGGCTTCGACCGCTCGCTCGAGGAAGCGTCCAAGGATCTGGGGGCGTCCGAATGGCAGACCTTCTGGAACGTCACCGTCCCCTTCATGAAGCCGGGCCTGATCGCGGGCTCGCTGCTCGCCATGACCCTCTCGCTCGACGACTTCGTCATCACCTTCTTCACCAGTGGCCCCGGCACGCTGACCTTCCCGGTGCAGGTCTATTCGATGGTCCGCTTCGGGGCGACACCCGAGGTCAATGCAGCGTCCACCGTGCTGATCGTGGTCACCATCCTCTTGACCATCATCGCGGTGCGCTGGCAGCGGCCCGACAAGCAGGCGGCAGAGCTCGGATGAGAGACAGTGTGGCCCCGATCGTCGAGCCCCCCATCGTCGAAATCCAGAACGTCACCAAGGCATATGGCAGCCTCAAGGCGGTCGACGACGTCAGCCTCGCCATCCCCAGAAACGCCTTCTTCGCCCTGCTCGGGCCCTCCGGCTGCGGCAAGACCACGCTCTTGCGCATGCTCGGCGGCTTCGAGCACACCGGCACGGGGCGCATCCTGATCGACGGCGAGGACATGGCCGGCATCCAGCCCAACCGCCGCCCGGTCAACATGGTCTTTCAGAGCTACGCCGTCTTCCCGCACATGACCGTGGCCGAGAACATCGCCTACGGGCTCAAGGTGACGGGCGTGAAGCGGGCCGAGATCGGCCCCCGCGTCGAGGAGGCGATCGCCATGGTCCGCCTCGGCGGCATGGCCGGGCGCAAGCCCGACCAGCTCTCGGGCGGCCAGCGCCAGCGCGTCGCCCTCGCCCGCGCCCTGGTCAAGCGGCCGAAGCTCCTCTTGCTCGACGAGCCGCTTTCCGCCCTCGACAAGAAGCTCAGGGAGGAGATGCAGCTCGAGCTCGTCCGGCTGCAGCACGAGGTCGGCATCACCTTCATCATCGTCACCCACGACCAGGAGGAGGCGCTGGGCATGGCGTCCGAGATCGCGGTGATGAAGGACGGCAAGATCCTCCAGGTCGCCCCGCCGCGTCAGCTCTACGAACACCCGACCCGCCGCTTCGTCGCCGAGTTCATCGGCGCGTCGAACAGCTTTGCCTGTGAGATCGTCGCCATCGAAGGCGAGAATGCCCGGGTGAAAAGCCCGCTCTTGGGCGAACTCGTGGTCGAGCGGGCAGCACCCGAAGTGACCAGCGGCACGCTGATCATCCGGCCCGAGAAGGTGCGGATGGATTTCTCGTCGCCGGAACCACAACCGGGCGAGGCGCTGATCCGGGGCACCATCGACCAGATCGCCTATTTCGGCGACCTCTCGATCGTCTACCTCACGGCCGACGACGGCAGCCGGCTGCAATGCTCGCGCTACAATGTCAGCCGCATCGCCCGGCCGGACCCCGCCCCCGGCACCGCCTGCACGCTCGGCCTGCATCCCGAGGATCTGCTCCTCGTCGGCGATTGAGCGGCAAATTCTGCCGGCGCCTTAACCCTTTATTCAGCATGTTGCGCCTAATGTCCGGGTCGAGGTGACGACACTTCGACGGATTCGGACGAGCGGATGGCCAACCAGGTCCAGACGATACCGGTGGAGGACGGCAGTGCTGCAGCACCGCCCGAGCCGACATTGCCGTGGCTCAGGGCACAGCTGGAGCGGCTGGGCGTCGAGCGCATCCTGGTGCTCGCCGTTGCCGTGCTGGCGCTCATCGGCCTGTTCGCCTTCATCGCCTTGCGCGCCATGGAGCCGCACTACACCCTGCTCTATGCCGGGATGGCACTCGACGATACCCGTGCCGTGGTACAGCGGCTGGACACCATGGGCGTGCCGCACCGGCTCTCGCCGCAGGGCGACGCCATCATGGTGCCGGCCGACCGCGTGCTGGAGCTGCGCATGGCGTTGGCTGCCGACGGCGCGCCCGGCGGCGGCGTGGTCGGCTACGAGATCTTCGATACCACCGACAGCTTCGGCACCACCGAGTTCCTCTCCAACATCAACCTCAAGCGGGCGATGGAGGGCGAACTCGCCCGGACCATCCAGAGCCTGCGCGCGGTCCGCGCCGCCCGCGTCCATCTGGTCCAGCCGCGCCGCGAGCTCTTCCGCCGCGACCAGGCCCCGGCCAGCGCCTCGGTCTTCCTCACCGTCGGCCCCGGCGGGCTCGGCCGCGGCGAGATCGCCGCCATCCGCCACCTGGTGGCCGCTGCCGTGCCCGGTCTCGAGGCCGGCCGGATCACCGTCGCCGACGACCAGGGCCGGCTTCTGGCCCGCGGTGGCGACGGCCCCGAGGGCTTCGCCGGGCTCGACGACACCGAGAGCTACCGCGCGGTCTTCGAGGGTCGCTTGCAGGAGAAGATCCTGCAACTCCTGGAGCGCAGCCTCGGCCCCGGCCGGGTCGAGGCCCAGGTCACCGCCGAGCTCGATTTCGACAGCACCACGACGACCGAGGAAATCTACGATCCCGACCGTCAGGTCGTGCGCAGCACCCAGCTGGTCGACGAGACCACCGAGCTCGACGAGCGCCAGCCCAACGACCGGGTGACCGTCGCCGACAACCTGCCGGGCGGCGACGCCGAGGACGATGCGGCGACCTCGCGCGAGCAGCGGGCGCGCACCGAGGAGACCATCAACTACGAGATCTCGCGGATCGTGCGCAACCAGACCCGCCGCGGTGGCAAGCTGGAGCGACTCTCGGTAGCGGTCCAGGTCGACGGTACCTACCGCACGAACGAAGCGGGCGAGGCGGTTTTCGAGCCCTTGCCGGCAGCCGAACTCGCCGAGCTCGAAGAGCTCGTCCGCAGTGCGGTCGGCATCGACGACACCCGCGGCGACACCCTCTCGATCGTCAGCCGCCGACTCGCCACCCCGCAGCCGGTGGCCGCAGCACCCGAGCCGGTGCTCGGGCTGGAGCGCCAGGATTGGTGGCGGATCGGCGAGATCGCCGGGCTCGTCGTCATGGCCCTCGTCGTGCTGCTGTTCGGCGTGCGGCCGCTGTTGAAGCGGCTCGCCAAGGCCGACGAGAAGGCCGCGCGGCTCGAAAAGGGCCCGCGCCTGCTGGCGGCACCCGACGGCAAACAGCTGCTCGTTCATCTGCCGGGTGGCCAGACCATCAAGATCGACGAGAACGGCAAGCCGATGGTCGTCGGCCCCGACGGCGAGCCGGTGCCCGAGCCCGAGGAGTCCGAGGAGGAGCGGATCAGCCTCAAGCAGATCGAGGGCAGCGTGAGTGCCTCTATGCTCGGCGAGATGTCGGAGCTCGTGAAGAACCGGCCGGAAGACGCGATCCGCGTCATCCGCTCGTGGCTGCACCAGAACTAGGAGACGGGCGTGATGGTCCCTGGCCCACCCATGTTGCAATTCGAGAAGCTCAGCGGTGCCGAGAAAGCGGCCATCCTGATGCTCGCCGTCGGCGAGGAGGATGCGGCCCAGCTCTTCTCCAGGCTCGAGCTCGAAGAGGTCAAGGAGCTCTCGCAGACCATGTCGCTCCTCGGCCGGGTCGGCTCCGACGTGGTCGAGAAGATCATCGCCGACTTCGCCGAGAAGCTGTCGCAGGCCGGCGGCGTGGTCGGCAGCTTCGATACCACAGAGCGTCTCTTGCAGCGCTTTCTCGACCCCGAGCGGGTCGAGGGCATCATGGAGGAGATCCGCGGCCCTGCCGGTCGCACGGTCTGGGACAAGCTCGGCAACGTCAACGAGTCGGTCCTCGCCTCCTACCTCAAGAACGAATACCCGCAGACCGTGGCCGTCGTGCTCTCGCGGATCGAGCCGGCGCATGCCGCCCGGGTGCTCGCCAGCCTGCCCGACGATTTCTCGGTCGAGGTGGTGATGCGCATGCTGCGCATGGAAGTCGTGCAGAAGGACATCCTGCAGGACGTCGAGCGCACGCTCCGCGCCGAGTTCATGAGCAATCTCGCCCGCACCAACCGCCGCGACAATCACGAGGTGATGGCCGAGATCTTCAACTATTTCGACCGCAATACCGAGGCCCGGTTCGTCGCCTCACTGGAGGAGCGCAACAAGGAAGCCGCCGATCGGATCAAGGCCTTGATGTTCACCTTCGAGGACCTGTTGAAGCTCGACAGCGCCGGCATCCAGACCCTGATCCGCAACGCCGGCAACGACCGCATCGCCCTGGCGCTGAAGGGGGCTTCGGAGCAGCTCAAGGAGCTCTTCTTCACCAACATGTCCGAGCGCGGTGCCAAGATCCTCAAGGAGGACATGGGTGCGATGGGGCCGGTGCGGCTGCGCGACGTCGACGAAGCGCAGCAGTTCATGATCAACATGACCAAGGAGCTCGCGGCTTCGGGTGAGATTTTCCTCGCCGACAGCAAAGACGACGAGCTGATCTACTGATGACCCCGACCGACCCGACGATCGACATGTCGGCGAGCCCCTGGGTGGCTCGCGCCCCGGGCGGGCGGCGCCGGCAGGCCGCCGCCTGGCAGGTGATCCCGGCACCGGACGCCCCGCCGCGCCCGACCCCGGTCGAGCCGGTAAGCGAGCCCCCGGCGACAGCCCCGACATCGCTCGCCTTCGACGAGGCCGATCTCGCCCGGGCCTGTGCGGCCGTTGCCGCCAGGGTGGGCGCGGCCGAGGCCGAGGCCGCAGCGGCGCGCGACGAGCGAAGGATCGCCAGCGCCCTCGAGGCCATCGCCGCCGCGTTCGACAGCGTCGATGCCCGGGTCGCCGAACAACGCCGACAGTTTCGCGAGGCGGCGGGAGTGCTCGCCGCTGCCGCCACCGAAGCCCTGGCGCTCGGTCCGCGGGGCGAGCTCGCCGCCCGGATTGCCGAGGCACTCGCCGCCGACTGCCTCGGTCGCTTCGAGCCGGAGCTCGCACTGACCGTCGAGGTCGCGCCCGACATCGCCGATGCGCTCGCCGCCAAGCTGGCCGTGGCACCGGTGGTCAAGGCGCGGCCGGGCCGGGGGGCGGGGCCGG
>Ga0081535_100140_pt1 | contig 67414 bp, 61 predicted proteins | sample HotLakmasection3_FD_71020 | JGI IMG/M metagenome (GOLD analysis project Ga0081535, IMG submission 71020) | Hypersaline microbial mat communities from Hot Lake, Washington, USA - Section #3 (SPADES assembly) (version 2) | ecosystem: Environmental > Aquatic > Non-marine Saline and Alkaline >... | reverse complement strand
GTAACCCATCGGGGCCGGCGGTCATGCAGACCGCGCAAACAGGCCGGATACATGACCGCTCCAGACGCTTGTGCCGATCAGCCAAAAACTCCTTGCCAAAGGGGGACCGTCCATACATGACGGGTATCTTTCCTTTACAGTTGCGCTTCCGCCGCTGGTATGGTGCGGCCGCCCTACCCCGCGTCCGGCGTGTTGCCGAGCCGTTGCGCGATCGCCTCCAGCCGCTCGAGCAGCCGTTCGTCGCGCCGGCGCCGGTCCTCCAGTTCCTGCTTCAGGGTGTCCCGGTCCGCCGCCAGCGCCGCGGCCAGGTCCTCCACCCGCTGCGACAGGGCGTCCAGGCGGTCGAGCACGGTCTGCAAGCTGTCCTCCTCGATGGCGGCGCGCGACGCCGGCCGCGCGCGCGCCTTGCCATGGCCGTTGCCGTTCCCGTTGGCCCCGGCGCGGGCCGCGGCGGCCACCGCGCGTCGCTGCAGCAGCTGGCGCACGTCCGGCATCGGCTCGCGCGGGCGCGCGGCGTCGCCGTTGACGCCCAGCCACTGCGCGACGAGCCGGTACGGCACGTCCAGCACCTGGGCGATGCGGCGATAGCTCCAGCCTTCGCCGCGCAGCTTGTACGCGAACTCCTGCTTGCGGCTCGGCGTCAGGAAGTCGGCACGCTGGTGCAGCGAGGCCGACACGCTGCGCCGCGGGTCGTCGTGCGGCCCGGTTCGGATGTCGCCGTTGATGGGGCTGCGGGCCATGGCCGCTCCCTGCTGCCGCCGCTGCCGCACCGCGCGTGGCGGCACGCCCCGGCGCACGCCGAAGACGATGAACAACGATATGAATCGGACCGCCGCACGGCAAGATCAAACCGCCGATTGCCGGGAGTCCCGCCGTCGCGCCGATCGGCTCAGTCGACCCGCTGGGCGTCGTAGGCGGCGGTCTGGTGCGGCGCCAGCTCGCCGGTCAACAGGCCGCGCCACTTCTCCACGTACGGGTGCGGCCGGCCGCGCGGCGGCGTCAGCCCCTTCTCGCCGGGGTCGAGCAGGTACAGGTTGCCGGTCGCCACCTCCAGCATGACCTGCAGGTCGGGGATGGTCTTCTCCGAGCGCAGGTAGCCGTCGAGCCGGTGCACGTCGGCCAGCGCCGCGTCGCGCTTGCCGCCGGGCAGCGTGGTCAGCGAGTTGTCGAAGCGGGCCCGGTCGGTGCGGCTGTGGAACCCGTCGATCCACTTCATCAGGTAGGCGGCACTGCGCGAGGTGCGCGACCGGTCGTTCGGCGACGGCACGTAGACCGGCTGGGACGAGTACAGCGGCACCACCCGCGGGCTGCGCAGGGCGCCGCCGATCTCCTTCAGCTGGCGGAACTCGTTGAGCAGTTTGCCGTCGAACGCGGACGTGCGCGCCACCGCGACTGCCGTGGCGCCGTGCACCGGCGTGGTCAGCCGCCCGATGGTCTTGGCGTAGGACTGCGACTTGACGGCATAGTCGAGCACCATATCGGCGCCCCCGGCCGCGCCGTCGCCGTCGGGCGCCAGCCCGGCCGCCTGCAGCACCGCCGCCCGCCCGGTCAGCCGCGCCCGCCCCGGCTCGACTGCCGGTGCCGTCCCCGGCCGTGCCGGCATCCCCGCCCCGCGCCGCATCGCCCGCCGCCCATGTGCCTCTTGACGGAAACGAGCATACCCCATCCGCCCCGCGATTTTCCAGCGCAGGCGATGCTTGCGCGGCCGGAAACGCCGTGCCGGACGTCGGAACACGCGGCCGTTGCTGCCCTTTCCGGTTGCATGCATCCGTAATCCATACGAGAGTGTTCGCACTGTGACTCAACACAAGGAGCGGGCCTTCTCGTCATGCGTGTGCGGGCGGTGGCCGGGATGCTGCTGGGGCTGGTGCTGGCCGGGGCGGCGCACCCGCTTGCCGCGCAGGAGGCCGTGCCGACGGCCAACGACTACGGCCAGACCGGACTGATCGAGATGCCGACCGCGTGGACGCTGCCCGACGGCTACGTGCGCCTGGGCGCGGCGGTCGGCGAGCCGTACCGGCACGTGTTCGCCGGGTTCGCGCCCCTGCCGCGGCTGGAGACGACGCTGCGCCACAGCGACCCGACCTTCGACCTGGACAACGCGGTCGACGAGCTGGCGGTCGACGTCAAGGTCGTGCTGGTGCGCGAGACCGCGTTCTGGCCGCAGATCGTGATCGGCGCCCGCCAGCTGTTCGGCGACGGCCCGCTGTCCGGCGAGTACGTCGCGGTCAGCAGGCACTGGCGCTGGCTGGACGTCACCGTCGGCATCGGCTGGGGGCGCTATGCCGGGCGCGGCGGCCTGCCCAACCCGTTCGGCCACCTGGGCGACCGCGGCGACGTGCGCCGGCCGCAGGACGGCAGCAGCCTGGACACGCTGTTCGCCGGCGAGGAGATCGGCCTGTTCGGCGGCATCGAGGCGCGCCTGCCGGTGCCGGGCCTGAGCGCCCTGATCGAGTACAGCCCCGACGACTTCGCCTTCGAGCGCGCCCGCGACCCGGACCTGGACCGGCCGGTGCCGGTCAATGTCGGACTGTCGTGGCGGCCGGTGCCGTGGCTGACCGCCGGCGTCGCGTTCGAGCAGGGCGAGGCGGTGATCGGCCGGCTGGCGCTCAGCTTCGACCCCGGCCGGCTGCCGACGCGGCGCGCTCCGCGCCCGCCGCCGCCGATCGTGGACCGGGCCGCCGCCCCGCCCGCGGGCGAGGTCACCGCCGACGGCGTGCTGGCCGCCCTGGGCGCGGCCGGCGTGCGACCGCGCGCGGTGCGGCTCGGCGGCACCCGCGCCGAGGCCTGGCTCGACCGCGACCCGGCCCTGCCCGCGGCCACCCAGATCGGCCGCGCCGCCCGCGCGCTGACCGGCGCGGTGCCGGCACCGGCCGCCGGGCTGGCCGTCACCGTCGGCGACCGCGGCCTGGATGTGAGCCGGGTGGCGCTGCTGCGCGGCGACCTGGAGCGTGCCGCCCGCCACGCCGGCAGCCCGGAGGAGCTGTGGCGCGACGCCGACGTGACCACGGCCGTGCCGCCGGCGAACGCGTCCGGAACCGGCAGCGCCGACGATTTCGCGCCGCGCGGCGCGCTGTGGGGCGAGCTGCGCGGCGAGCTCAGCGTCGCCGACGAGGAGCGCGACACCCTGTACCGCGTGTCGGTCCTGGCCGAGGGCGAGGTCTGGCCGTGGTCCGGCACCGTCATCGGCGCCGCCGGGCGGATCGCCGTCGCCGACAACCTGGTGCTGCCGACCCGGACGATCACCGCGCTGGTGCGCAGCGACCGGGCCTTCCTGGCCGATCATCGCGCCCGTCTGGAACGCGCCTACATCGCCCACCTTTGGCGGCTGCGCGAGGACACCTTCGCGCGCGTCACCACGGGCTATCTGGAGGAGGCGTACGCCGGCACCACGGGCGAGCTGCTGTGGCGGCCGCACGGCCGGCGCTATGCCGTCGGCGCCCGGGCGGCATACGCGGTGCGGCGCGACTCGACCAGCCAGATCAAGCTGTTCCCGCTGTCGATCGTGACCGGCCACCTGGACCTGTACTACCGCCCGCCATTGAACGGACTGGAGACGCGGCTGTCGGCCGGGCGCTACCTGGCCGGCGACCTTGGCGTCACCGGCGAGGTGGCGCGCCGGTTCGACAACGGCGTACGCATCGGCGCCCACATCACCGCCACCGACGGCGACGGCTCGGGGACGCCGCAGGTGTCCGGCGGGCTGCGGCTCAGTATCCCGCTGCACGTCCTGGCCCCGGTGGCGACGCGGTCACGCGCCACGCTGCGCGTCGAGCCGCTGCTGCGCGACGTTGGGCAGCAGCTCGACGAGCCGCTCCGCCTGTACGACCTGACGTCGCCGCTGGCGTACGACGCCATCGTCCGCGGCTGGCCCGGCGTGCTGGACTGACCGCCGCCGCCGTTCGGGCCGCGGCCGGGCCCCGCGGCAGCGCGACTCGCAGAGGAGTCCGCAATATCCGCGATTGGCCGGATACGATCCTTCTACCGCATTTCGGAGCCCGTCTCGCGTAAACGGTCGTCGCCGGCAAGTCCTCGCGCGTTTCACGGCTTCGGCCGCCGGGTCAACCCCGAATACCTGCATCGGGATAGTCCATTAAGCTGGCCCGGCAATAGCACTTTCGGCCGGCAGGAGCGCTTGGCCCATGCAAATCATTCCGGATCACGCATAATTCACACCTGGGAACGCGTACGCAGTGCCAGCGTTCCGTTGCCGAAGCGGTAATCAACACCTAAAGGGAGGACTCAGGAATGAAGTCCATCGTCAAGCTTGCACTGGTTCCGGTCGTGTCCGCCGCCCTGATGGGCAGCGTCTTTGCCCAGGATCAGGGCACCGCCGAAGAGGCGCAGGCCATGCTCGACGAGGCCGTGTCGCACTATGAGGAGGCCGGGCGCGAGCAGGCCCTGGAGGACTTCAACACCGGCGATCAGTGGCAGGACCGCGACCTGTACGTCTACTGCATCGGCCCGGACCAGATGGTCAGCGCACACGGCGCGAACGAGGCCCTGGTCGGCACCTCGGCCATGAACCTGATCGACCCGGAGGGCATGAACGTCGGCGCGGCCGTCGTCGAGATCGGCCAAGGTGAGGGGAGCGGCACCGTCGACTACGTCTGGGAGAACCCGCAGACCGGACAGGTCGAGCCGAAGACGGCCTTCGTGCAGCAGGTCGGCGAGGACATTTGCGCGGTCGGCTTCTACCAGTAATCACCCGACCCCGATCGCCCGAGGGCGCGCGGCGGCGACTCCGACGCCGCGACACGCGGCCTCGGGCCGGACCGGCGGCGCCGCCTCCCCCGGGCGGCGCCGCACCGTCTTCCGGCGCGCCCGTGCGGGCCGTCATTCCGCGGCGTGCAGCCCGGGCCGGCGCGTCCAGTCGCGCACCTTGCCGAGCAGGTCCTCGCGCCGCACCGGCTTGGCGACGTAGTCGTCCATCCCGGCGGCCAGGCAGCGGTCGCGGTCGCCCTGCATGGCGTTGGCGGTCATGGCGACGATCGGCACCCGCGCCCCCCGGCCCGGCAGCGCCCGGATCGCACGGGTCGCCTCCAGCCCGTCCATGCCGGGCATCTGCACATCCATCAGGACCAGGTGGTACGGCGTCTCCTCGACCGCCGCCACCGCCTCGCCGCCGGACCCGGCGATGTCGACCCGGTAGCCCGCCTTCACCAGGTGCGCCCTGGCGACGAGCTGGTTGGCGGGGCTGTCCTCGACCAGCAGGATGTGCCCCTGCTGCCCGCCCGGCCCCTGGACGGCCGGCGGCCGCCCCCCCTCGCCGGCGCGCGGCGCGTCGCGGCGGCCGGCGTTCGGGACAGCCCTCGGGCGCACGGCCGCGATCAGCGCCGCGCGGTGCGCCGGCAGCGCGAGCACGGGCTGGCCCGAGCGCGCGGGCACGAAGCCGCGGGCAACGCGGACGAGGCGCAGGTCGTCTCCGCCACCGGCCCCGGCCCGGCCCGACAGTCGTTCGAGCAGATCGATGTCCGCGCCGTCGCCGGTGTCGTGCACCAGCACCGTGCCGCCCCCGACGGCAGCCGTGCACGCCGCACCGGTGCCGGGAGCGAGGACTGCCTCGGCGCCCAGGTCGACGAGCTGGCGGTGCAGCAGGGGGCCGACGACGGGATGGCCCGAGGCGACGACGACGCGCTCCCCGGCCAGCGGCCGCACGGGTCCGGTCCGGATGTCCGACCCCGGGCTGGTCAGGGCGAGGCTGACGGTGAAGGTGCTGCCGCGGTCGAGCGTACCGTCCACGGTGATGGTGCCGCCCATCGCCTCGACCAGGCTGCGGCAGATGGCGAGGCCCAGGCCGCTGCCGCCGTGGCGCCGCGCGTGCGATCCGTCGATCTGGTAGAACGCGTCGAACAGGCGGTCGCGCGCCGCCGGATCGATGCCGATGCCGGTGTCGCTGACGGCGAGCCGCAGCGTCACGGCCGCGCCCTCGCCGGGCTCGGCGTCCAGGCTGACGGCGACGCCGCCATGCTCGGTGAACTTGACCGCGTTGCCGACGAGGTTGAGCAGGACCTGCCGCAGGCGGCCGGCGTCGCCGACCAGCGAGTCCGGCACGCCGCTCGCGACGAAGGCGCCGATGTCGATGCCCTTGGCGTGGGCGGAGACGGCCATCAGGTCGACGACGCCCTCCACCAGGCCGGCCGGATCGAACCGCTCGCTCTCCAGCACCAGCCGGCCCGCCTCCAGCCGCGACAGGTCCAGGATGTCGTTGAGCAGGGTAAGCAGCAGCCCGCCCGAACGGCGCGCGGTCTCGACATAGCTGCGCTGCTCGGCATCGAGCCGGGTGTCGCCCAGCAGGTCGATGGTGCCCAGCATGCCGTTCATCGGCGTCCGGATCTCGTGGCTCATCGTCGCCAGGAAGTCGGACTTGGCGCGGCTGGCCGCCTCGGCGGCGTCGCGGGCGCTGCGCAGCTCCGCGGCGGCGCGGTGGCGGGCGGTGATGTCGGCATAGATCGAGACGAAGCCGCCGTCGGGCATCGGGTTGCGGCGCAGCTCGATGATCTGGCCGTTCGGGCGGTGGCGTTCCTCGCGGTAGGCATACGGCCGCCGCACCCCGGCCAGGCGGCGGTCGACCTCGGCCGCGATGTCGATGTCCGGCCCGAACTCGCCATGCTCCGCCAGATAGGTCAGCACGTCGCGCATCGGCAGGTGGCGGCGGCCGTGCTCCGGCGGCAGGCCCAGCATGTCGATGAAGTGCTGGTTCCAGGCGACCAGGCGCAGCTCGGCGTCGAAGACCGCCACGCCCTCGTCGAGCGACTGGATCGTCGTCTCCAGCAGCGCGGACTTGTCCGCCGCCTCGTGCTTGCTGCGCCGGGCGACGGCGCGCGCCGATTCCGCCGCGGCCAGCAGGCGGCGGGCGCGCCGGTTCTGCGCGACCAGCAGCACCATCAGGATGCCGCCGCCGCCGAACAGCCCCAGCGTGGACACGATCAGCTCGTCCAGCAGGGCCGCCTGCCGGTCCAGGAGCGCGATCCGCACGGCGCGGTCGTGGTGCAGGCTCTCCACCGTGAGCCGGCGCAGCATCGGCAGGTAGGGCTCGAGCGCCGCCCGGATCGCCCGCGCGCCCGCGGGATCGCCGGGAGCCAAGCCCGCAACCAGGGGATCGACCGCCCGGAGCGTGGCGAACAGCGCGTCGACCTGCCGGTCCAGCCCGCCCATGCCGGCGATGGCCTCGCCCAGTTGGCCTTCGCGCAGCGCCGCGATGCGGCTCCACAGGATGTCGAACCGGTGCGCCACCGCCTCGGGGGTGACCGCGCCGCCGTGCGCCGCCCGGTCGACGATGCCGAGCATGCGGCCCAGCTCGATCTCCGCCTGCGCGGTCCACCACAGGGTGTTCTCCGGCCCGCGCCGGGTCAAAGCGTCGCTGACCGCCACCACCCGCACCAGGCCCATCACCACGATGACGACCAGGCCAATGACGACGGCGCCGAAGACGATCGGCCCGGCGCGGCGGGGCAGGCAGCGACTCATCGGATCTCCAGGCTCCGCAGCTGCCAGATCCACTTTGCGTCGTGGCGGGCGTCGCGAAACTCCGGCAGCTGGTCGCGCGGATAGACCACCCACAGCGGACCGCGGTCGCGCACGCTCAACGGCTCGCCGTTCATCCGCATTGCCAGCAGCACCGGATAGGTGCGCAGCTCGGCGATCGGCAGCTCGACACTGTAGCCGTCGAGCGCGGTGGCCACGGCCACGGTACCCGCGGCCCCGACCGCGTCCAACAGCGCCGCCATCGGCACGCCTTCGAACTCGGGCACGTCGTCGGTCCACGGCGTCGAGGTGGCGAGCCGCGCGCTGCCGATCTCCTCCAGCATGGCTTGGTCGAACTCGGCCGCGCCGTCGCCGTTGGTGCGCGCGATGGCGCCCGTGACGGTGAGCACGACCTCGCCGGTGGCCTGTGGCAGCGGCGCGGTGGCGGCGGCCGGTGTGGCGGCGACGAGCATCGCCAGGATTGCAGCTGCAAGAACCCGCATCGCCGTCCGCCTCCCGGTGTTTCTCAATCCGACCAAGCAGGATCCGCGCCACGCTCTCCGGCGAGCGGACCCCCTGACCGTTCAAGCATATAGCGAAACACCCTGGCGGTGCGGATGCAAGATGCTTTGCAAATTGCAGCGTCTCGCGCCAACCACTGCAAACCGCCAACCGGCCTGCCGGCGGGAGCCGCGGCGGCCGCCTCGCGCTTGCGTCTGTCCCGCCGCCGCGCCACGTGCTTTGAAAAGGACGACGATGCGGGAGCGGGAGGGCTCGCCATGAAGGCCACCGAGGTGCTGATGCACGAGCACCGCGTGATCGAGCGGGTGCTGGACGGACTGGAGGCGGCGGCGGCGCGGCTGGAGCTGGGGCGCGCGGTGCGGCCCGGGCTGTTCGCCGAGGCGGCCGGGTTCTTCTCCGGCTTTGCCGACGGCTGCCACCATCGCAAGGAAGAGCAGGTGCTGTTCCCGGCGATGCTGGCCCACGGCATACCCGACCGCGGCGGGCCGATCGGCGTGATGACGGAGGAGCACGCGCGGGGCCGCGCACTGCTGCGCGACCTGCGCGACGCCGCCGGACGGCTGGCGGCCCGCGACGCCGACGCGCGCGCGGAGCTCGCCATCGCGGTGCGCGGCTACGTCGCCCTGATGCGCCGGCACATCGACAAGGAGGACGCGGTGCTGTTCCCGATGGCCGAGCGGGTTCTGCCGGAGGCGACCCGCGACGCCGTCGCCGACGGCTTCGCCCGACTCGAGCGCGACGACGCGGACCCGGACCTGCACGAGCATTACCTGGCCCTGGCCGACCGCCTGCGCCGCGAACTGGGCGCGTGAGCGTGAGGGGTGGTGTGCTTACGCAGGCGGAGCCTGAGCCTGCACGGAAGATCCGTCGAAACGTCCGCGGCGAGAAGAGAGATTGCTCGCCGAGAGCGGCATGTTCGGAGAGCAGAGACCCTATCAATGGTTGATTTTAGACGACCTTTATGACACACATATGGCGCATGGAGTTCGAGTGGGATGAAAACAAGCGGCAGCGGAACATCCGCACGCGGAATCTGGATTTCATTCAGGCGACGAGGCTGTTTGACGGCCGGCCTACGTTCACGTACGAGTCGCCGCGCAGCAGCGAGATTCGTTGGGGCACCGTCGGCCTGCTGGACATCGAGGGCAAGACCGATTTCTATCTCGCGGTGTGGACGTTGCGGTCAGTGGACACCGTGCGCATAATATCATTCTATAGAGCCGATGACTGGGAAATCAGAGCGTATCATGCGCTACACGGCGGCAGACATTGAAGACTTGCGGTCCCGCGGAGAGGACCAATCGCGCCATGTGGACCGCGACGAGGCCCTGCGCCAGCGCCGGGCCGATCCCGAGGCACCGCGGCCCTATCCCGGCTGGGAGGAGACGATCACCACGGATTCTCCGCTGCAGGCGGCGCAGCGCGTGCCGGTGCCGGTCGATGCCGATCTCGTGGCCTGGTTTCGCAGCCGGGGGGCGGACTACCAGACCCGCATCAATGCCGCCCTGCGCGCCTGGGTCGAGTCGCACACGCCTGACGGCTCTCAGTAGCGCGCACTGCGCCCGCCGCCGCCCCGCTCACCCCGGCCCGCCGGCGATCTCGGCGATGCCGCGGCGGGCCAGGGCGTCGGCGCGCTCGTTCTCCGGGTGGCCGGCGTGCCCGCGCGTCCAGCGCCACTCGACCTTGTGCGGCGCCGCGGCCGCCTCCAGGCGCTGCCACAGCTCGGCGTTCTTGACCGGAGTCTTGGCCGCGGTGACCCAGCCGCGCTTCTTCCAGCCCGGCAGCCACTCGGTGATGCCTTTCTTGAGGTACTCGCTGTCGGTGGTCACGACCGCGGTGACCGGCCGCTTCAGCGCCTCCAGCGCCATGATCGCGGCCATCAGCTCCATGCGGTTGTTGGTGGTCCGGCGCTCGCCGCCGTAGATCTCGCGCTCGCGGTCGCCGTAGCGCAGCACCGCCCCCCAGCCGCCCGGCCCGGGGTTGCCGCGGCAGGCGCCGTCGGTGAAGATCTCCACGACCGTCTCGGCCATCAGTCGAGGCCGTAGGCACCGGGCCCGCCGACCTGGCGGTGGAAGCGCAGCTTGCGCAGGTATTCCATCGGGTCCTTGGGCTTGACCAGCGCGCCGTCGCGCTGGTGCAGCAGGTCGTGCAGCCGGGTCAGCAGGAAGCGCAGCGCCGACCCGCGCGCCAGCAGCGGCAGCGCCGCCAGCTCCTGCAACGAGATTGGCCGCACCTTGCGGTAGTTGGACAGCATGACCCGCGCCTTGGTGACGTTGAACGCGCCGTCGGACTCGAAGCACCAGGCGTTCAGGCAGATCGCCAGGTCGTAGGCGAAGGCGTCGTTGCAGGCGAAGTAGAAGTCGATCAGCCCGCTCAGCCGCTCGCCCCTGAAGAACACGTTGTCGGGGAACAGGTCGGCGTGGATCACGCCCGACGGCAGGTCCGCCGGCCACGCCGCCTCCAGGGTCGCCAGTTCGGCCGCCAACTCGTCGGCCAGGCCGGGGCTGACCTCGTGGGCGCGGTCCCGGCAGAGCTCGAACAGCGCGCGCCACCCGGTCACCGACAGGGCGTTGGGCCGGCGCAGCGGAAAGTCGGCGCCGGCCAGGTGCATGCGCGCCAGCGCCGCGCCCAGCTCCGCGCAATGGCGCGGCTGGATGCGGCGCGGCCACATGCCCTGCAGGAAGGTGATGATCGCCGCCGGGCGCCCGGACAGCCGGCGCAGCATCCGTCCGTCGCGCCCGTGCAGGGGCAGCGGGCAGGCGATGCCGCGATCGGCCAGGTGCTCCATCAGGGCGAGGAAGAACGGCAGGTCGGCCTCGGTCACCCGCCGCTCATAGAGGGTGAGGATATACTGGCCGCGCTCGGTGACGAGCAGGTAGTTGGAGTTCTCCACGCCCTCGGCGATGCCCTTCAGCGCGAGCACCGCGCCGATGTCGTACTCGCCGGCGAACGCGGCGACCTCTTCGTCGGTGACTTCGGTATAGACGGCCATGGCGGCGGCAAACTGTGCGATACGGCCGCGCCGGTCAACGGCCACGGCCGCGCGCCCCGGTTGACACACTCCGCCGCCGGGCTTACTCGAAGGACGCCGCGGCCGGGCCCGAGCGCCGGGCCCGCGCACGGCACACCAGAACCTGACGGAGGATGACGGCATGACACGGATCGCGAGCACGATTGCGGCCGCCGCACTGGCCGGCCTGCTGGCGGCGGCCCCGGCGGCCGCCCAGGACGAGCCGATGACGCCCGAGGAGACGTACTATGCGTACCGCGCCGCGGTCGTCGCCTACGAGCGCTGCAACGACGTCCGTTTTGATCAGGCCGAGGCGAACGCGATAGAGGAGCGCATCAGCGAGCTGATGGACACGCCGCTGTCGCCGTCGGACCGGCTGACCATCATCGAAGAGGCCCGCCAGGACATGAGCCGGCTGGTCGCCGGCCAGGGGTGCAGCGCCGGCAACGCGCCGGAGGTGGCCGCCGCGGTCGAGACCTTCGAGGCCGAGATCGCCCCGGCCATCGGTCTGCCGGTGGAATAGGCGGCCGCCGTTCCGTCCCGCCGAGTCGCCCCGGAATCTCCGCCAACGCGCCGCCTTGCCCATCGCGGGCAAGGCGGTTTGCACATGCGGCGTCGCTTGGTCGCACGGCCGCGGCCCGCGCCCGTCGGCAAATCCCTACGCCGATCGGCTCCTCGCGCCTATAATGCGCCACCTCCGGGGGGTGGAGCGTCGCTCAGCGAGGAGAGCAGGCCAATGACCGATGTCATGCAGTCTCTGCATGAAGAGCACCGTAACATGTCGAAGCTGCTCAGTGTGCTGGAACGGCAGATTGAGGAGTTCGACCGTGGCGGTTCGCCGGACTACGGGATCATCAAGAGCATCCTCGACTATGACCTTGAGTATGCGGACCTCTATCATCATCCGAAAGAGGATCTGGTCTTCGAGCGGCTGCGCGATCGCTATCCCGACGCGATCAACACCGTGAACGACCTGGAGGAGGACCACCGCAAGCTGGCGGCGCGCACGCGCAGGTTTGCCGAGGTGATCAACAACGTGATCGAGGGCGCCGAACTGCCCCGCGACCGCGTCATGAGCACCGCGCGGGAGTTCCTGAACGCACAGCGCCGGCACATGGAGATGGAGGACCAGTGGGTCTTCCCGGCCGCCGAGCAGTACCTGACCGCGCAGGACTGGGCCGAGATCTCAGCGGAGGCATCCGACCGCGAGGATCCCCTGTTCGGCCCGCAGGTGGAGGAGATGTACAAGACCCTCCACGACGAAATCCTGCAGTCCGAGGAAACCGCCTGACGCCACCCGCCGGAACCGGCCGGCGGCTCACTCCAGCACTTCGACCCGAAAGTCGCCGTGGTCGGTCGTGCTGAACACCACGCGGTAGTGGCGCCCGGCCTCGCAGGTCAGCAGCCAGACCTCGGTCAGGCGGGGTCCGTCCTCACGGCGCACCGACTGCGGGTCCTGGCAAGTGTGGCCGCGCTCCCGCACCGCCGCCGCGACGATGTCGATGGGAGCCTGCGCCGCCGCAAAGTCGGCGGCCAGCAGGGCGGCGGCCGCCGACAGGGCGATCGCGACGGCGGCCATCTGCTGCCGGAAACGCATGGTTCGACTCCCCCTTCCGCAGGCGCCGCACGGACGGCGGCAACGGGCGCACTGTGCCGCGGCGCGATCCCGGCCGGCAAGATGCCCGCCCCGGTCCGCGGTTCAACATCGCACCGCCCGTCCGGGCGCACGGGCTATACAAAGGTAATGCGCCCGCCCCGGGGCGTCAGCCGATGATCACGTTCGGGCAGCCCATCACGATGATGCCGCCGTGGACCGTCTGGTCGGTCAGGCGGGCGGCGGGCAGGCCGCCGACCAGGCAGACCGACATGCTGCCGCGGACGATCATGTCGGGCGGGCCGACGCACACGCAGGTGTCGGTCACCCGCGCCTGCGGCAGGCTGCCGACCAGCACGTTCGGCTGGCCCATGATGATCGGCCCGCCGACGTGCGGCACGACGCCGGTGACCATGGGGCAGACGTGGTTGTCGGTGATGCGGGCGGCCAGCATGAGATCGGACTCCGTCAGGACTGCGGCGGCGCCTGCACCCGGCCGGTGCCGCCCTTGGCGATGTCCACCGCCTGCTCCAGGAACAGCCGGTAGCGCGCCCGGATCGCCTCCGGCTCGGCGGGCGCGGCGGCGGCCATCAGGACGGCGGTGTAGACCGCGGTCGGCGTCAGCGCGTCGCTGGGCGGCACGACCGGGGCGTCGGCCGGCGTCAGGCTGCCGCCGCTCCAGCCGGCCGCGGCGGCGGCCAGGGCGGCCGGCGCGGTCGACAGCCCGGCCGCCTCGCCCTTCGCCTGGGCGTCGCGGCGGGCCGCGTCGGTCGGCTTGTACACCCACGCCTCGGCGGCCTCCAGCGCCGCGGTCAGCGCCGGCTCGGGCTCCGGCGGCAGGGCGGTGCGGGCGGCCAGGCAGGCCCACCAGGTCGCTTCGCGCTTGGGCAGGCCGTGCGCCATGAAGGCGACCGCGTCGGTGTAGAGCCCGGCCTCGACCAGCGCGCCGAGGAAGGCTGCCGGCGGATCGTCCTGGCCGAGCAGCCGCCGCGCCTCGGGCGTGAGCTGCAGCGCGGCGCACACCTCGGCGGCGCGCGCCGCCTTGATCTTGGTGAGGGGGCCGATGTCCATCGCCGTCGCCGCTCCCGTGCCGCTCTCCGCGACCGTCAGTTGATCTTCACCAGCGGGCCCTGGACCATGACCATGCCGCCGGACTTCACCTCCGTCATGGCGGAGCCGTTGATCTTGACCATCAAGCCGTTGATGGTGATGCCGGTGTGGTCGATCTTGATGGTGTTGGCGCCGACCTTGAGTTCGATCGACATGCCGGCCTCGACGGTCAGGTTCTGGCCGACATTCACCGACCGGTTGCCCATTTTCACGTCCAGGCTGTCGTTGCCCATCTTGATCGTATGGGTCCGGCTGCCCTGGTTGATGTCGACCGTCTCGCTGCCCTGCGTGATCGTCTCGCTGCGGTTGTTCTTGACGACGATGGTCTGGTCGTTGCCGACATCCAGGCTGTCGTCGTTCTCGACCACCCGGTTGTAGTCCTTCTCGGCGTGGAAGTAGACCTCTTCCTGGCCGGTCTTGTCCTCGAAGCGCAGCTCGTTGAAGTTCGAGCTGCCGCCGCCCTGGGACGACCGGGTGCGGTAGCCGGTCTGGGTCTTGTTCGCGGGCAGCGGGAACGGCGGCATGTTCTCGGCATTGTAGACCGAGCCGATCACCAGCGGCCGGTCCGGGTCGCCCTCCAGGAAGGCGACGACCACCTCCTGCCCGATGCGCGGCAGATAGAACGAGCCCCATTGCCGCCCGGCGATGTCGTGCGCGACGCGGATCCAGCACGAGCTGCGCTCGTCCTTCTGGCCGTAGCGATCCCAGTGGAACTGCACCTTGATGCGGCCGTAGCCGTCGTCGTCGGTGTAGATCTCCTCGCCCGACGGGCCGACCACGACGGCGGTCTGCAGGCCCGAGATGACCGGCTTGGGCGTCTCGCGCGGCGGCCGGAACGCGGTCGAATCGGGAATGCAGGTGAAGGTGTTCGAGTAGTGCGTGATGCTGGCGCTGCCGTCCAGGTAGGTCTGGTTGACGGCGGTGTGCTCCACGGCGGTCAGCACGTAGTTCTGGTTCTCCTCCGACGCCGCCACGTGGCGCTTCAGCGTGAACTTGCCGGCGGGATGCAGGGTGCGGCAGGCGCTGGCGCCCTCGGTGACCTCGTAGTCGACCTCGACCTCCTCCATGCGCAGCTTGGTCAGGTCGGTGCCGAAGCCCTTGTTGTCGTAGCGGCCGGGGTAGTCGTACAGCTCGTATTCCGAGACCTTCGGCAGGTCGACCACGGTGTTGCTGTTGGTGCGCAGGTTGGCGCTCGGCTGCTTGAAGTTGTAGTCGTTCTGGCTCCACTTGCCGGAGCGGAACGCGAAGCCGTGGGTCAGGCTGTTGATGTGGTTGGGCGTGAAGTCGCCGGACGAGAAGTCGATCTGGTTCTCCGGGCAGGGCCGGTAGCCGCGGATGTCGTCGGCCAGCACCATGGTATGCCGGCCCCGCTCGTGCTCGAACGAGTAATAGATGCCTTCCTCCTCCATCAGGCGGGAGACGAAGGCGAAGTCGGTCTCGCGGTACTGGACGATGTACTCGCGCTCCGGATGGGTGCCGTGGATGTTGGCGGTGGTGTAGTCGGTGAAGCCGAGCTCGTCGAACACGGCAGAGATGATGTCCGGCACCGTCTTGTTCTGGAAGATGCGGCAGTCGGCGGTGCGGGTCAGGAACCACAGCCACGGGCGCACCGTGGCCCGGTAGTAGCGCAGGTCGCGCGAGCCGGGGTCGCCGCGCGTGAACCGGACCACGTAGCCGTTGAACCAGCGCTTGCTGCCGTCGGCCAGCTCCAGCGAGAAATCGACCGTCTTGCCGACGATCTCCGCGGCGGCGATGTCGTCGCGCGGCGACAGCAGCGCGAGCTCGGCCTCGAACGGCTCCGACAGCGCCTCGCGCATGTCGAACCGCTCGAGCAGCAGGACGTCGGTCCCGAGCGGCGACTCGATCGTGATGAGGCGGTCCGTCTGCGTGTACGTGGGAATCATGAGGGGCCACCCGGAACGACTGGCTGTACTGGATCATCCTAGGCGCCCGATAGCGGCGCGTCAAAATGGCCTTAGCGTGGCGGCGTGCCATTTATCGGGAGCCGGCCGGGAAGCGCTCGATTGGTGACTCTTCCAATTCAGGAGCTGGTTGGCGGGACGGCGGTCGTCGCATACTTTGGGAAACCGAGGGTCTGCCATCCACACCCGAGCCATTCGGCGCCGGCTGGCGGTCGAAGCCGGGAGGAACACGTCAATGCGCAAATGGTCGTTGGACGAGGCTCGACGGAACCTGGACTCGGTTCTGGCTGCCGCAGTGGGCGACGGGCCACAGGTCATCGAGCGGCCGGTACAGGACGAGGTCGTCGTCGTGGATCGCCGTGTCTGGCCGCCGCGGTACGATGCGGATGGAACTGACCTTCGGGATGTCCTGCTGGCCCGCCCGGCTCCGGAAGACTGCATCGACGATCTGGATGACCTGATCGGGGACCGGGCCGCCCTGGTCTTCGAGCGCAACGTCGACGTGTAAATGTTCCTGGTCGATACCAACGTCGTCTCGGAAACCAGGAAGACGCGGCCGGACGCCAACGTCATGGCCTGGCTCGTCGGGCTCGACAACCGGACCGTCTTTCTCAGCGTGGTGACGCTCGCCGAATTGCAGAAGGGGGCCGAGAGCGTACGGGGGCGCCGGCCCGCGGCGGCCCGGTCTCTGGAGAGCTGGATCGACGCCCCGGCCCGCACTCATGCGGTTCTGCCGGTCAATCAGCCGGTCTCCCGCGAATGGGGCCGGCTGCTTGCGACGGCATCTGCAAAACGCGCCATGGACCTGCTGATCGCCGCAACCGCGGTCGTCTACGGCCTGACCGTGGCGACCCGCAACATCCGCGATTTTGACGATCTGCCGGTTCCTGCCATCAACCCTTTCGAGACGCGCTGAACCCTCGAGCCGGCGCGGATCTCCAAAGAGTCCCTTCGGCCCGGGCGGCAGCCGCTGCCGCCGGCGAAGAAAATGTGTAACATGCGGTCCGTTCAGGATCCGGATGGCGCCTGATCGATGCCGCCTTTACCGGCAGGAGCAACACCATGACCGGCCACAGCCAGTCCCCGGACCGGGCCGCCGCCCGGCGCCGCACCGCACCGAGGTTCCGCCCGGTCCACGGCATCGTCCCGCCGTTCATGGTGGAGCGCATCCTCCTGAACGGCACCGAGGCGCAGCGGCGCAAGGCGCTGGACTCGCTGAAGCGGTCCGAGCATTTCCGCCTGCTGCGCCGGCAGGCCGCGGCGGCGGCCGTGGCGGAGCGGCGGGCGCTTTCGGTGCGGCCGGAGGAGCGCAGCGGGCAGCTGGTGCGGGAGGTGTTCGACGCCGAAGGGCAGGAGCGCCTGCCCGGCATCCTGGTCCGTGCCGAGGGCCAGCCGCCCAGCGGCGACGTCGCGGCCGACGAGGCCTATGACGCCGCCGGGCACACCTGGGCCCTGTACAACGAGGTCTACGGCCGCAACTCGATCGACGACCAGGGCATGGTGCTGCGCCAGACGGTGCATTACGGCGAGGACTACAACAACGCCTTCTGGGACGGCGAGCAGATGGTCTACGGCGACGGCGACGGCGAGCTGTTCACGCGGCTCACCGCCGATCTGGACATCATCGCCCACGAACTGACCCACGGCGTCACCCAGTACGAGGCCAACCTGACCTACCGGTACCAGAGCGGCGCGCTGAACGAATCCGTCTCCGACGTGTTCGGCGCGCTGGCCCGGCAGCGCGTCCTCAATCAGACGGCGGACCAGGCGGACTGGCTGATCGGGCGGGAGGTGCTGATCGGCGAGGCGTACGCGCTGCGCTCGATGCGGGCGCCCGGCACGGCCTTCATCGACCACCCCATCCTGGGCACCGACCCGCAGCCGGGGCACATGGACGGCTATCTCAACCTGCCGCCGTGGGAGGACAACGGCGGCGTGCACATCAACTCCGGCATCCCCAACCGCGCCTTCTATCTCGCGGCGACCGCGCTGGGCGGGTACGCTTGGGAGCGGGCCGGCCGGATCTGGTACCGCACCCTGTGCGACCGCCTGCCCGCCGACGCCACCTTCGCCCGCTGCGCCGCCGCCACCCTCGCCGAGGCGCGCGAGGCGTTCGGCGCCGGCAGCGACGAGGAGCGGGCGGTGCAGACCGCGTGGCGCGAGGTCGGCGTGATGCCCTGAGCCCGAACCGGGGCCGGCGACGGAGGCCGGGCATGCGACTGGTCTATCGCGAAACCGGCGGCGTCGCCGGCCTGCGCAAGGCGCTGGAGATCGACGCCGCCGACCTGCCGGACGAGGCCGCGGCCGAGCTGCACGCCCTGATCGCCGCGGCCGGCGGCGATGCGGCGTCCCCGCCCCGGGCCGCGGCCGGCCCGGCGCGCGACCGCGAGACGGCGACCCTCTGGCTGGTCGACGACGACGGCCGGTCCCGCCCGCTGGCCGCGGTCAGCCGCCCGTTCCCGGAGCCCTGCCGGCGGCTGTTCGGCCACCTGTCCGCAACGGCCAGGTACAGGCCGGTCAAGACATAGCGGCGGCCCGGCCGCGGCTCTCAGGCGCTCTCCCGGGTCGGCCGGCCGGGGACGTCAACGGCATCGGTCGGCGCGCGGGTCCCGGTCCGGAAATACGCCGCGAGGATCTCCTCGCACTCCGCCTCGATCGCGGCGAACCAGTCGTCGTCGGCATAGCCCCGCCAGCGGGACTCGAGCACGCCGCTGTTGAGCGCCGCCAGCGCGCCGATGTCGATCGTGCCCAGGGCGAACTGCTGCGCCACCCGCTGCATCGTCCCGGCCAGGTCGCCCACCAGGTCCTCGTAGGCGATGGACAGGTCGGCCCAGGTGCGGCCGTGGCAATAGGACAGCCGCCAGATCAGGTAGTGCACGGCATAGGGGTGCCGGTCCGCCTCCAGGTCCAGGCAGGGGAACACCCCGCGCAGGTCGCGCTGCCACGGCAGCAGGTAGAAGCCGTCGTAGGGGGCGAACGTGTCGAGCGTCGCGTCGAGCGGCACCCGGCCCTTGTGCTGCACGGACATCCAGGAATTGCGCGGGCAGCGGTACAGGTGCAGCAGCCCCGCCTCCGGGAACCGGCTCCTCAGCCAGCGCAGGCGGAAATCGACGCGGTTGAACTGCAGCACGGGCCGGTGCGGCGCGCGGGCGATCAGCTCGGCGATGTAGCGCTGCAGGGGCCGGTCCTGGCTCGCCTCGTCCATGTACAGGCGGCGATAGCTCCAGGCGGTGCTGAACAGCGCATCCAGGTCGTCCATGCCGCGATAGGCCTGCCCGTAGTCGGTCACGCCGAGATGCGTCGGGTCGGTCGTGGCGGTATCGGAGGACGACAGGAACCAGCGCCGCTCGTTGAGCGGCTCGTAATAGCTCGTGACGTGCTCGATCCGGCCGAACAGCTGCCACAGGAACGTGGAGCCCGACCGGAACCGGGACGTGATGAAGATCGGCGGCGCCCGCCGCGGCGCCGCGCGCGGCCGCGCCGCGGGCAGGCGGTAGCGCTGCGGCAGGTCGTAGTACCGCGCGTCGGACGTCCCGCCGCGGACGCGCGGCTGGGCGAACAGGTCCCGGCCGGCCTCCCACAACTCGTCCCGGAAGGCCGACGACCGCATGACCCGGCGCAGCAGGGTCCTGGCGATGCTCCGGATCATGACGCGTCCCGTCGGACCGCGCGGGTGCGGCCAGCCATGCCAACCTCCTGCAGAAACACGGCCGGGCTCCCCGCACGGCACGCCGAAGGAAACCGTCCGCTACGCCTCGACGTCAATACTGCGGGTGCGGTCATGGCTCCCCCGGCCCGGCCGGGCGCTGCGGATCGAGGCGCAGCGCCCGGATTTCGGTGCGCACGTTGCCCCAGGGATTGCCGGTCGCCAGCAGGACGACGCCCCGGCCGGGATCGAACACCATCTGGTGGTTCAACCCGGTCGCCGGCAGCGCGCCCGCCGGGATCGCCCATTCCCGGCCGGCGCGCGGATCGTACAGGCAGGTGAGCATGCGCCCGGCGGCGGGCGCCAGCCGGACGAACACCCGGTTGCCGGCATCGTAGGCGACCGGCGCGTTCCAGCCGGGCGGACAGCCGCCCGCCCCGTCGCCGGCAGGCTCCCAACGCCCCGCCCCGCCGGGGCCGTCGGGGAGCAGATACCGCCAGTGCCGGCCGGGTTCGTCGTGCGGCCCGAACACGTGCATGGCGTGCCGGTGCGCGTCGAGGGCCAGGCTGGCCGCGATCCCGGGCCGGCTCTCCGGCGTGGCCAGGCGCCACCCGGCCCGCGCGGGATCGAGCTCCCACACGCCGTACCGGGCAACCGCGCCCTCGGCACCGATCGGCAGCCACAGGGTCGGGACGGTCAGCGCGTTGTAGGCGACGATCGCGTCGCGCGCCGGGTCGTGCAGCGTGCCCGTCCCGAAGAACAGCGGCGCCGCGGGCCCCGGGGCATCGACGAGCGCCGCGGCCGCCCGGTCCGGCGACACCATCCGCCACCGCAGCCGGGCCAGGTCGAACAGCCAGACCGGATCCCGTTCGGCGCCGGGCGCCGGCCGGTGGTTGTGCTGCGGCGACGAGGTGACCAGCAGGCCGTCCAGGCGCGGGTCGTAGGCCACGTTGCCGTACACGTGCATCGCCCACGGCGCCGGCGCGGCCACGCCGCCCACCCGCCGCCCCCGCGCGTCGACGCGCTGGGCGTACGCGGGCGTCGGCGGGCGCAGGACCTGCCAGGTGCGCGTCGCCAGGTCGAACGCATAGACGCCGTTGTCGTCCTCGACCCCGTGCGTGTCGGAGCCGAAGAAGACGATACGGTCGCGGCGGGCGTCGTACGCGGCGCCGCCGTGGCTGCGGAACGACGGCGCCCGGCCCCCGGCCGGCTCGACCCGGACCCACCGGTTGGCCGGCAGCGGCTCGACGCCGGCGGCGGCGGTGCCTGCCTCGGGCCCGGCGGCGAGCGCCGCGGCAGCCGCCGCCGCGCCGAGAACCGCCACGGCAGCGAGGAACCGGACCAGGGGTGGGGCGGGCATGGTCACCAGCCGAGGTGGAACGGCAGGCTGTCGGGCAGCCAAAGCACCAGCGCCGGTTCCGCCGCCACCGCCACCGCCAGCGCCGCGACGACCACCGCCGGCACCGGGAACCGGCCGCGCGGGGCCTGCGGCAGCGCCTCGGCGGCGGCCATGCCCAGGCACAGCACCACGGCGGCCACGGTCGGCGGCATCGCCAGGGTCCAGACCATGACCAGCACCGGCACCGCGATCACGATCAGGCAGGCCGCCGGGTCGAGCCGGCGGCGCAGCACCGCCAGCACGGCGACGAGCGCGGCCACCGCCGGCGGCGCCGCCACCTCCGGCGCCGCGGCCCGGCCCAGCCCCGCCGCGTTTCCGGCGGCGCCGCAGGCGACCGCGAGCACCGCCGCGGCCGTCACGACCACGCCCAGCAATGCCACGTCGCCGACCGCCGACCGCAGCGCCGGGCCGAGCCGCGATGCCGCCGCCGGTCCCGCCGAGACGACGATCATCGCCGCGGCCGCGAGCGCGCCCAGCCCGGCGGCCTGAAACGGCGTGCCCACGCCGCGCACCACGATGAACAGGACCCCGGCCAGGATGACGACCGCGCCCAGCCCTTCGCCGGACCAGCCGCGGGCCCGGCCCGGCAGGCCCGTCACCGCGGTCAGCGCCAGCAGCAGCGCCGCCGGCACCAGCGCCGCGATCAGCGTCGCCGTCAGGGGAGCGCCGAGGACGATCGCCGCGGCGACCACGAACGGGTGCGGCACGGCCGTCAGGGCAAGGGCCCGGCCGAACGCCGCACCCGGTGGGGCGTCCGCCGGCGGCGCGCCCTCGGGCACCGCGGGGCCGCCCAGCCAGCGCCCGAGCCCGCGCCCGGGCGCGGCGAGCCGCACCGGCAGCACACCGGGCACCCGCGCCTCCGGCGGCGGTCCGCCCGCGGCCAGCAGCCGGCGCAGCACGGCAAACCCGGCCAGCGCCGCGAAGGCCTCCCCGGTCAGCACCGACCACGCCGCGAGCGGGGCCGACAGCGGCTCGCCCGCGATCGTCAGCACGGCGAGGCCGGCCGCCAGGGCCGCCGCCGCGACCGGCACGTGCCCGGCCTGCCGGACCGGCGCCGCTTCGGGAGCCGGCGCCGCCCCGGCGTCCGCCTCCGGACGGGCCGCCGCGACGATGCCGCCGATCGCGGCAAGCAGCGCGAGCCCCGCCAGCGCCGCCGGCAGGACCGGCGGCAGCGCGGCCAGCGTCGGCGGCACGGGCCCGGCGATCGCAAACGAAAAGAACGCCCAGGGCACCAGCAGCAGCGCGGGCACGGCCGCCAGGGCCCAGGCCCGCAGGCCGCGCCCCGGCACCGCCAGCGCCGGCAGCCCCAGCGCGACCGTCAGCAGCACCAGGCTGCCGGCGATCTGGGTGGCCAGGCGAAGCCCGGCCGGGGCTCCGGCATGGCGCAGGCCCCAGTGCACGACGGCGGTCAGCACCACTGCCGCCAGCAGCGCGCCGGCCAGCCATACCATGACGGCGTCCGCCCGCGGCCGGGTGCACTCGGTGCGGTGCAGGACCTGAACCCTGTCGAGAAGGGACATGCGCCGGTTCCGTGATGCACCAGCGGCCTGGAAGCCGGATCGGGTCCGGCATTTGTCGCCTGCGTCGCCCGCCGGGTACCTCAGGCTGCGGCGCCGGCCTTCGCGGCAAGGGTAGCAGTCCAGGGGGACGGATCAAGCTGCCGTTTGGCCACTCGGGACTGCAGGACTACCGGAAAGCGAACGGGACGGTTCGGGCTGTCGGCTGCGGCGTGGAACGGTGACGGTCATCCGGGACCCCTGCTCAAGCCGTCCTTCGGCAAACCGCTGATCCGGTTCATGCCGCCGACTGTGGCAGCACGGGTTGCACGGCCCGGTGTCATCGTCGCTGTCGCCGCGGCCGCAGCGCGCGGGTTGATCAACATCCCGCACGCCCTGCCCGCCCCGACACCCGGCATCGCCACTGCGCCGCCCGTATTGGAGCAGGCGCACAGGCTCGCCGCCAAGCGCCCGGCCCATCAAACCCGTCCCGGCCGCCGCTCCGGGCCTCACGGCGGAGCCATGCCGCGCATCCAAACAGATACTTGACATTTATGAGAGAATTGACATGATTGTCAGAAAGCGTACTATCATTTTATACGCTCCGAAAACAACGTGCCCGGATCTGATTTTTTACCGGCACAGGACGCGGTGTTTTTTCATATATTGTTTAAAAATTGGAGAGACAATATTGGGCGTTTACGGGAGGATAAACATCTTTTGGAAGAGTCTACAGGAAGCAGCTACCAATATTGTGGTGAAATGCTTCCATGGCAGGGTGACGGCACATGGCTTCGGATGGCTTCGGCAGGGTCAGATCGATCGACAGCCTCAGGGGCTTTGCCGCTCTGGTCGTTGTTATTTGGCACTATCAGTTCTATTTGGGACAGACAATATTCGAACCAATGTTTTTTGCTTTTTATCGCAACGGGCAGATTGCGGTCGACGTATTCTTTGTGATATCCGGGTTCATTCTTAGTTATGTGTACTTGAATACCATTCATTCATATAAAGACTTCAGGCGATACGTCAAAAAGCGGATTGCCCGCATGTATCCGCTCCACCTGTTGACTCTGTTCGCTACTGTCGCCATATTTATGGGTTTTCTTGCCAAAGACGGGCATTTTTCCTATGTTTATGGAAACAATGACGCCGTTCATTTCTTTTTGAATCTCATGCTCATGCAAAGCATCGGGACAGAAAATGGATTCTCCTTCAATGGTCCGGCGTGGTCAATATCGACAGAATTCTGGGTCAACATCTTTTTCGGACTCATGCTTCTCTGCGGCTTTCGCAGCACCCTGTATGCTGCCGTCGTTGCCGTAGGATCCGCAGCTCTGCTGCTTTATTCGAGCCCGACATGGAGTGGCGGCCCGGACCTCTGGGGCTGGGTGGATTCGAACCTGTTAAGAACAATTGCAGGGTTCTATGCCGGTGTGTTGACCTTCAAGGTATGGAGGACTTTTACATCCAAAAAATCCTGGCATGGGAATCTGATGATTTTGGCCGGACTGGCTGGGATCTTTTTCGTCATGACCCTGCCCCGCGATGCCTACAGCACGCGATTTTTTGAAGCCGGCGCGACGTTCTTGGCATCCCCGCTCCTTGTTCTAGGATGCACGAAATCACGCTTGGCGTACCTGTTGGGGGAGAGCCGCTTTGGTACCTGGATCGGCAACATATCCTTTTCAATATATTTATGGCATTTCCCGGTAGCCGCGCTGATCATGCTGGTCGGTGCGCAAAACTTTCTGTCTGACGCGACACTTTTTGCGGTTTACATGACAAGCGTTCTGACAATATCGACCTATTGCTTTCGGTACGTTGAGGCGCCGGCTCGAGACGCAGTCACGAACTTCACGTTCGCAAGACCCATTCGCGTTTCCAAGGTTGCGGCTGCCACATCCGATGCGAGCGGTGACGGGAATTGACAGCGTCCCCGGCCGCGATCGCAGCCTCACGGGCGGGCAAACAGGGCGTCGACCTGCATCACCCGATGATCGACAGGAGAGGTATAGGCGGGATGCAAGGCATAGCATTCGAAGCCAAGCCCGCAGATCTTCTGGAACATGTCGATAAAATCACTTTCGCCGTGGTACGCGGGTTGCAAGGACATCTCAATGAAGATGAGCATCACACGCGGCAGCGTTTTGGCTCCGCCCCTCAGGACGTGCCATTCGTAACCCTGGACGTCGAGCTTGAGCGCGATCCGACGCGCGTCCGGGGCGACCTCCGCCACCAGCTGATCGGTCGTGACGACCTCTACCGTCTCTTGTCCCACGTACAGGGCGTGCGGCGCGCCCCGTTCATGCTCGGCCGTCATCGGGAGCAACGACGAACTCTGGCTGTTGGCGGCGACATGCAGGGTCATCGCACCCGGCGCATCGCCGACGGCGCACCGCCGAAACACCCGCCAGTTTTCATGGGTCCGGCTTGCTTCGAGGAGTCGCCGATGCGCCTCCTCCAGCGGCTCAACCGAAAGAATCGGATGCTCATAACCTCGCACCAGAAGGTCACGCGCAAATTGACCCACATTCGCGCCAAGGTCAAATATCATCTCGGCCTCGGTCCGGGCGAGATGAAACAGCAGCTGGTTCCACCGGCTGCGATGGGACGGCTCGACACTGTCCGGCCGAAGTGCTCTCCGAATCCTTCCGCCGACGTGAAAGAACCGAGTATCCGCTAGGCCAAGCATTTTGCTCTTGTTCGTGCTATCCTACAGCTTAAAACCGTGTCTTGCTGGTCGGCTATCCCGTACGTCTATCCTGCGCGGCATTCCGGGACGCCTGCAGCCTGTGCGACCGCGCAGGGCCGTACGCACTGCATGGCCGGCACCCGGCCGGAACGGTTCCCCACGCTGTCCTGGTCAAGCGGATTACGACTGTCCCCGCTCTCTGAAAAAGATGCACGGTCCACGTATGGGGGTCAAGCAAAATGCCGAAGCCATCTACCCAGTCGGGCGCTTCCGGAGTGCAGGAGCACAATTTCTCGACACTCTATACAACCATGGCCGACCTCGGACAGCACGAGCGGCACGGGGTCGCCGGTTCCGGCCCGGGGCGCATCCGGATTCTGCACATTGTCAATCCGGTCGCGGCAAAGCCCGAGTCCGACCTCGCCGTGGCGCAGCCGGTCACGTTTGCGGCGATGACCACGGCCAGGTCCTGGGCGGAGAGCCGCGATCCCGCCGTGCAGGTGCGTCTGGCCGCCGCGGGCTACCCCGAGGACGCGGCGGTGGTTCCCGACGGATTCGACATGCTGCCGGACCTGCAGCGCTCGGCGATGGACGTGCGAACGTTTCAAAAGGCGCGCAAGCTGCCGGTCCTGTGGGACATTCTGGAACGTGGGCGTGATGCAGCGGCAGACAGCGATACGCCGGCCGAATGGCTGATCTATACCAATGTAGACATCGCGCCGATGCCGCATTTTTATTTGCTTGTCGCCGCTCTCGTTCGAAAAGGCTATGATGCGGCCATCATCAATCGGCGGACCATTCCCGACACCTACACGAGCCCTGGTGATCTACCGTTCATGTACACTGCAATCGGAAAGAGCCATCCGGGGCTGGACTGCTTTGTTTTCCGCCGCACCTTGATGGATCGGTTCGTGCCGAGCCGCGCCTGCATCGGTGCCGGGTTCGTCATGCGCAGCCTGCTGTTCAATCTGGTCGCCACCACCGGGAAAATGGTCGTCCTGACCGATGCGCACGCCACGTTCCACATCGGCGACGATCGGGCATGGGCCAATCCCGTCTATGCCGACTACGAGGCATTCAACAAGGCCGAGGCCCTGACCGTCCTGAACACGTTCTGCCGCGATCCCGCCCTGCATGCGCGGTTCGTGGCCTTCGCCCGCCAGACGAAAGAGAACTGGCTGCCGGAGCCGTTCTCCAGTCCGCCGCCCAGGCCGTCCCTTGGCCGGAGGCTGCTCGCGGGCATCGCCCGCGGCGGCAGGCTGCTCCTGCGCTCTCGCCCCCGGAACGAACAGCCGGCCGCCGCGGAAAGGCTGCCGTAGCTCATGGCGTCCCGCGTCCGCAGGGCCGTGCTGCTGTCGTTCGCCGGCAAGTACAGTGCGCACCTGATTGCCCTCGGCAGCATTCTGGTCCTGGCGCGGCTGCTGACGCCCGTCGAGATCGGCGTCTATTCCGTGGGGCTCGCGCTGCTTGCCATCGGGACCAAGCTGCGCGACTTCGGGGTTTCGAACTTCATCATTCAGGAACCGGACCTTACGGTCGCACGGCTGCGGACGGCGTTCACCGTGACGTTCGTCATCGGCTGGCTGCTGGGCGGAACGGTCCTGCTCGGCCGTCACTGGATCGCCGGGTTCTTCGGCGAACCCGGCCTGGCCGGCCTGATGGTCCTGCTGTCGGTCAGCTTCTTTGTGATGCCCTTTGCGGCGGTGGCGACCGCCCAGATCCGCCGCGACATGGATTTCGGCTCGATCTATTGGCTGGAGATTTCGTCCGCGGCGGCACAGGCCGTCACCGCCATCACGCTGGCGGCCGCCGGGTTCAGCTATTACAGCCTCGGCTGGGGGTCGATTGCGGGGAACACCACGTTTGCGGCGCTCGCCCTGTATCTCCGGCCGCGGGCGGTGCCGCTCGGCTTTGCCGTGTCGGAGTTCCGGCGCATCGTCGCTTTCGGCAGCCGGTCCAGCGCGGCGACGCTGATCACCGAAATCGGCACGCAGGCACCGGAGTTCGTAATCGCCCGGGTCATGGACTTCGCGACCCTGGGCTTCTACAGCCGCGCGCGCGGGCTGGTCATGCTGTTCCACAGGACCGTGACGGAAGCCCTGATCCCGGTCATCCTGCCGTACTTCTCCGAGGAGATCCGGGCCGTCCGCAAGACCGGGCATACCGACCGCTCGGCCGTGTCCGCCGCCTACCTCGACACGCTGGAGCGCCTGCTCTGCCTCGCCTGGCCGTTCCTGGTGGTGCTGGCGATCCTCGGCTACCCGATCACCCATATCCTGTACGGCAGCCAGTGGGACGCGTCGGTGCCGATGATGCGCATCCTGATCGTCGGCGCCCTGTTCTTCAGCCTGAACCCCCTGGGCTTCCTGGCGCTGACGGCGCTGGGCGCGATGCACATGAACATGGTGGTGACGATGATCGCACAGGCGATCGGCCTGTGCCTGCTTGCAGTCACCGCCTTGATCGGCATCGAGGCGGTCCTTGCCGGGATTTCGGCGACGATGGCGCTGCAGTACCTGTGCTATGCCGTCGCGCTGCAACGGCTGGCAGGCGTCAGGATCATCGATCAGGCGGCGAGGATGGGCCGCGCCATGACCGCCGCCGCCGCCGCCGCGCTGGCGCCGCTGGCGGTGGTGCTGTCCGACCTGGAGGGGTTTGCCGCCGACGAGCCGATCAACTGGGGCGGGCTTCTGCTGGCGGGCATCGGCTCCGCCGCCGGCTGGCTCGCCATCCTGGCCGTCTACCGCAGCGCCCTGCTCGACGACGTGATGCGCGCCGCGAAGCCGATCTGGCAGTCGGCCCGGGCACGCCTGGGCGGTGGCTGACGGTCGGCCCGGGCACGGGGACCGGGACGCCGTTTCCTCAGCCCGCGCCCGGCAGTCCGCCGCGGAGGTTTACGCCGCCGGGCGGGCGTCGATGCCGCGGCTGTTGAGCAGCTCGGTCAGTTCGCCGGTCTGGTACATCTCGCGGACGATGTCGCAGCCGCCGACGAACTCGCCCTTGACGTACAGCTGGGGAATGGTCGGCCAGCTGGAGAAGTCCTTGACGCCCTGGCGCAGCGACGGGTCGGTCAGCACGTCCACGCCCTTGAACGGCACGCCCAGATGGGTCAGCACCTGCACCACCGCGGCGGAGAACCCGCACTGCGGAAACACCGGCGACCCCTTCATGTACAGCACCACGTCGTTGTCGGAGATATCGCTGCGGATGCGCTCGAAAACCGCGTTCTCCATGGCTTCAGCCTTCTCTCTGTCCCTGTTCCTGCGCGGGTGACCTGCCGGCCGCGTCCTCAGCCCCGGGGCACGCCGGTCTGCAGCGCGAGCGCATGCAACTCGCCGCCCATGCGGCCCTGCAGGGCGCGGTACACCATCTGGTGCTGCTGCACCCGGGTCTTGCCGGCGAACGACGAGCTCTCGACATAGGCCGCGTAATGGTCGCCGTCGCCGCGCAGATCCTCGATCTGCACCTGGGCGTCCGGGATCCCGTCCTTGATCAGGCGGACGATTTCCGTCGGATCCATCGCCATGAGGTGCACCCTCCCCGCCGTCACCCTGCCGCGGCCATGTAGCCCGGCAGCCAGCCCTGGTGGGCCTTGTTCAGATCATTGACCGATATGGCGTTCGCGCCGTTGAGAGTCAACGCGCCGCCGCCGGTCCGCCCGACCCGGGCCGCCGGCACCCCGGCCGCGGCGGCGCGCGTCAGCACCGGTGCGGGGTCGGCGGCGGTGACCAGGTAGCGGGCCTGGTCCTCGCCGAACAGCCAGCCGGCCGGCTCCGCGTCCGCCGGCATCTCCAGGTCGGCTCCCAGCCCGCCGGCCATGGCCATCTCCGCCACGGCGACGTACAGCCCGCCGTCGGACACGTCATGGCAGGCGGTGACCAGCCCGTCGCCGATCAGCGCGCGCACCAGGTCGCCGTGCCGGCGCTCGGCGTCCAAATCCACCGGCGGCGGCCGGCCGTCCTCGCGGCCGTGCACCTCGCGCAGATAGAGCGAGGCGCCGACGTGCCCGTGCGTCCGGCCGATCAGGATCACGGCCTCGCCCGCTGCCTTGAACCCGAGCGTGGCGCGGCGGCCCGCGTCGTCGAGCAGCCCGACCCCGCCGATCGTGGGGGTCGGCAGGATCCCTTCGCCGCTGGTCTCGTTGTACAGCGACACGTTGCCGGACACGACCGGGAAGTCCAGCGCCCGGCAGGCCGCCGCCATGCCCGCGGCACAGCCGGCGAACTGCCCCATGATGCGCGGCTTCTCGGGGTTGCCGAAGTTCATGTTGTCGGTCAGCGCCAGCGGCCGGGCGCCGACCGCGGTCAGGTTGCGCCACGCCTCGGCCACCGCCTGGGCGCCGCCGCGCATGGGGTCGGCGACGCAGTAGCGCGGCGTGCAGTCGGTGGTCATCGCCAGCGCCCGGTCGGTGCCGTGGATGCGCACGACGGCCGCATCGGCGGCGCCGGGTCCGGCCACGGTGTCGCCCATGACCATGCTGTCGTACTGCTCCCAGATCCACCGCTTCGAGGCGAGGTCGGGGCAGCCGACCAGGCGCAGCAGCACCTGGTCCGGCGGCGCCGGCAGCGGGCAGTCGGCGGCGTGCACCGGGGCCCGCGGCGGCGTCGGCTCCCACGGCCGGTGATAGACCGGCGCCCGCGTGACCAGCGGCGCCACGGCCAGGTCGGCGTAGGTCCGCCCGCCCATGGTCAGGACCAGCCGGCCGGTGTCGGTCACCTCGCCGATCACCGCGAAGTCCAGCTCCCACTTCTCGAAGACGGCGCGCGCCAGGTCCTCGCGGCCGGGGCGCAGCACCATCAGCATGCGCTCCTGGCTCTCCGACAGCATGATCTCGTACGGCACCATGCCGCGCTCGCGCTGCGGCACCCGGTCCAGGTCGAGGCGGATGCCGCTGCCGCCCTTCCCGGCCATCTCCACCGACGACGAGGTCAGCCCGGCGGCGCCCATGTCCTGGATGGCGACGATGGCGTCGGTGGCCATCAGCTCCAGGCAGGCCTCCAGCAGCAGCTTTTCGGTGAACGGGTCGCCGACCTGCACGGTCGGGCGCTTGGCCTCGGAGTCCTCGGAGAACTCGGCGGAGGCCATGGTGGCGCCGTGGATGCCGTCGCGCCCGGTCTTCGACCCGACGTACACCACCGGCGCGCCGACCAGGCCGGCGGCGGAATAGAAGATGCGCTCGGCCGGGGCGACGCCCACGGTCATCGCGTTGACCAGGATGTTGCCGTTGTAGGCCGGGTGGAAGCGCACCTCGCCGCCGACCGTGGGCACGCCGATGCAGTTGCCGTAGCCGCCGATCCCGGCGACCACCCCGGCGATCAGGTGGCGCGTCTTCGGATGGTCCGGGTGGCCGAAGCTGAGGGCGTTGAGGTTGGCGACGGGCCGCGCGCCCATGGTGAACACGTCGCGCAGGATGCCGCCGACGCCGGTCGCCGCGCCCTGGTACGGCTCGATGAACGAGGGGTGGTTGTGGCTCTCCATCTTGAACACCGCGGCCAGGCCGTCGCCGATGTCGATCACCCCGGCGTTCTCGCCCGGCCCCTGGATGACCCAGGGCGCCTGGGTGGGCAGCTTGGCCAGCCACGCCTTGGACGACTTGTAGGAGCAGTGCTCCGACCACATGACCGAGAAGATGCCGAGCTCGGTGAACGTCGGCGTGCGGCCGACGATCTCCAGCATGCGCGCGTACTCCTCGGCGGACAGCCCGTGCTCGGCGGCCAGCGCGGGCGTGACCTCCGGCTCGGCCGGGGCGGCTGGTTCGGTGGCGGGCGGGTCGGCGGTCATCGCGGTGGCACCCCGGCACAGGCGGCGGACGCCGGACTTATACAGGCCTGCAGCCGCCCGCGTCCAACCCGTCGCGGCGCCGGTCCGACGGTTTCGGGTTGAAAGCGAAGCATCGGCCGGTTACCCATCCGCGATGCAACGGGGTGCGGAGGGACGCTCGCATGAATCGGATTGCCTGGGTGCTTGCACTGGTCTGCCTGACGGCGGCGCCGGCGGCGGCGCAGACGCTGACCCGCGAAGGCGGGGAGATCCATCTGGTCGAGCCCGACGGGGCGCGCCAGACCGTCGTGCTGGCCACCGGCGGGGACGGCGCGCTGTACGCGTTGCGGCCGGACGGGACCTGGCTCAAGGTCACCGAGTCGGTCTGGCCGGTGTACGCGGAGCTCCGCGCCATTGCCGTCGCTCTGGCCATGGACGAGGCGAATGCCACGGACCCCGACGACCCGGAGGCCCGCCTGGTCGCGCGCTGCCTGATGGACGTGTTCGTCGAGCTGGACGACGCCGACATGCAGACCCTGGTCGACGTGCGCATCGACCCCTCGCGCGCGCAGATCGATGACTTGGAGCGCCGCTACCCCGACATCACCCGCCGGGTGGAGCTCTGCATCTGACCCAAGCCGCCGCGCCCGGCCCGCCGGGCGCGCGGTTCGGTCAGTCCGGCACCGCACCGCTGCGCCGCGCCATGAGCGCCTGCCGGGCGATGAGCGCCGGGTGCAGCAGCACGACGTAGCCCAGCAGCACGATGGCGGCGTGCGTCCACAGCCCCGGCAGGCCGGGCAGGGGTGTCCACGCCCACACCGGGCAGAGCGCGTTGGCGGCCTCGTAGACCAGCCCGATGGCGACGGCGGCTGTCCACAGCCGCAGCGCCGGCCGCGGCCGGCCCTGCAGCACGCCGAGCCCCGGCCCGGCCCGCCCGGCGAGCGCACCTGCCAGCTCGCCGGCGGCCAGGATTGCGGCACCCAGGCCGATCACCGTCGGCAGCGGCGTGCCGGAGACGGCGACAACCGCCAGCGCCGCGGCGAAGACCGCGCCCGCCACGGCAGTCTGCCAGGCCGGCGGGCGCCCGGCCGGTGCGCGGTTGATCGGCAGCACCCAGACGGTGGCCGCCGCCAGCCCGTACGACAGCGCGCCGTTCAGGATCAGGAACGGGACAGTCGGCGCCAGCCGATAGGCAAAGACATCGAAGGCCTCCCCGACGATCAGGTCGAAGGCCAAACCGTACGGCACCCCGAACGCCGCCGCCAGCAGCAGCAGCCGAAGCGCCGGACCCGCCGGCACCCGGCGCGCGGCGGCGACGCCGGCGAACACGGCCAGCTGGACCCCGACGACGGCGGCGAAACAGGCCCAGGCGGTCATCGGCGGGCTTGGCGGTATGGGACGGCGGTATGCGAGCTCACGCAACCGGCTCAGGATCGTTTCTATCGAATTCGGACGGCTGGTGCCACGGAAAGAGACGTCCCCTCAGCATGCGGGACGGGAACGCGGTTGGCGTCGAGGACGGGTTGAAGGGCTGTGGCCCGGCCGGCGCGGGGCGGCAGGGCCGCAGGCCGCGGTGCGGCGACCCGCGGTTGCTGCGGCTTGACCGTGCGCAGCGACGGGTTTATTCCTCCCCGCGAACACTGCGCGATCCGGGAGTGCCCTTTCATGCCGTATGTCGGGTTCTGGCGACGGGTGCTTGCCTACCTCATCGACGGTGTCCTGATCAATCTGGCCCTGGTCGCGCTGCACTTCGCGACCGGCGGCGGGATCTACGACACGGCGCAATGGAATGCCGGGCGCGACGGCATCGGCGGGGAGTTCAACACGAGCCCGCTCGGCACGATCGTCGCGTTCGCGGGGAGCTGGCTGTACTTCGCCCTGATGCAGAGCTCGTCGTACCAGGCCACCGTCGGCAAGATGGCGATCGGCGCCAAGGTGACCGACCTGCAGGGCAACCGCATCGGCTTCGGCCGCGCCACCGGGCGCTACTTCGCCAAGATCCTGTCGGCGGTCATCCTGCTGATCGGGTACATCATGGTCGGGCTGACCCGGCGCAAGCAGGGCCTGCACGACATGATCGCCGGCACCCTGGTGCTGAACCGGGACGCGGTCCCGGCCCAGGCGCACGGCCCGGCCGCCGCCCCGCCGGCGTGGTCGCAGCGGCCGCCCCCGCCGCCCCCGCCGCCCTCCGGCCATCAGCCGCCGTCCGGCCGCGATCCGGATATCCGGCGCTGACCACCTGCCGGCCTTCGTATGCCGCCCTCGAGACCCGACGAGGGAACCATGACATGCTCATCCGCATCGCGATCCGTCTCGGCCGGCCGGTTTTTGCCGGTGTCGGCACGGGCAGCCCCGGATAAGGACGAATTCGGTGTTGATCGCGTGGCGGATGGGGATTGACAGAGCGTCTCTAGAGGGTCAGGTTATAATCGTATTCCGACCCATCGAGCCACTGCCCGGTAGACGGGATCAACGGTGGATCGATCATTCAGACCCCAGGGACGCCTTCGGGCGTCCCTGCAGTGTGTTTGGCCTTCAGCGCCTCGGATGGAGTCTCGGGGACACATCACTGAATTCATCGATAGCGTTGCGCGCCGTGGGACGTGCAACGGAGTTCGGTGTTGTGACCCCGGAACCCTCCCGGAACCTCTAAATTGCGTAAAAGCGTTGACAGAACAGGTTGCCACGGCTCATCATAGGAAAATGTTCTGAGCTGTCGGCCGGCCGCCCGGCAGACGCGGCCATGGTCGGCCGGTGATTGCCAGCGGGGGCATGCCGTGGTTCACAGGTCAACGTTTCGGGAGGTCCAGACCCCATGGTCCGTCCTCTTGCCGCCGTCGCGCTGGCCGCCGCCGTCCTGTTCGGTGGCACCGCTCATGCCCAGGAGTCCGCGACCTACAGCCTGAACGGCCACACCATCGAGCTGCGAACCGAAGGTCCCGGCACCATGGGCACCGTCTTTGTTTCCGTGGATGGACGGGTCGTCGAGCAGTTCGAGGGCCCGAGCTTCGTTTCGATCGGAAGCGCCCGGCGCTTTGCCCTGCCCGACGAGGAGGTGCTGGTGATCGCCGGCCACGGCGGATCGATCTGCCCGGAGATCAACTGGCTGCTCTCTGTCACGGCGGGCGGGGGCGCCATGGTGCACCGGCTGCCGGGCTGCCTGCCGCCGGACATCTCGGTGGGGCCGCAGGGCGGGCTGGTCTTCGTGTTTCCTCCGGGCAACGACGGCGTCCAGCGCGAGATGCGCTATCGGGACGGCCAGGTGGCCGAGGTCGAGCGGGTGACCGGGGCCTCCCAGGTGGTCGAGGCGCAGCGCCTGCTGGCCCGCCTGGGCTATGATCCGGGCCCCGCCGACGGCGTGATGGGGACCCGGACGCGGGAAGCCATGGCGGCCTACGAGCGCGACTTCGGACGGTCGCCGGTGTTCGGGCTGACCGGCTGGACACACTATCTGACGACGCTGCGCGAGGACGTCGCGCGCGCCGGGCGCTGACGGCCGGCCCGGCCGCCGCCGGTCGCCGTGCAACGACCCGAAATTCCGTTGCAGGCGTTGCACGGAGCCGAAAGTCGAACAAAATCAAGTGGTTGGTACGCAACACCGTGGTTGCGCCGATGGTGCATCCGGTTGCCGGCGGTGCACCGGCAGCGCACCGGCCCCTTCCGCGGCCCCTTCCGCCGGGGCGCCGCGGGCGCTATATCTGCGCTTCGGAACCGTCCGCGCCACCACCGAACGCCATCACCGAACGCCACCACCCGAGCGCATGATCCCCATGGCCCAGCCGCGCACCCTGTTCGACAAGATCTGGGACAGCCACGTCGTCCACCGCCGCGACGACGGCATCTGCATCCTGTACATCGACCGCCACCTGGTCCACGAGGTGACCAGCCCGCAGGCGTTCGAAGGACTGCGCCTGGCCGGGCGGACGGTGCGCCGGCCCGACGCCACGCTGGCCGTGCCCGACCACAACGTGCCCACCGCCAACCGCGCCGGCGGCATCGCCGACGCGGAGAGCCGCATCCAGGTCGAGACCCTGGAGCAGAACTGCGCCGACTTCGGCATCCCGCTGTTCGGCATGAACGACCCGCGCCAGGGCATCGTGCACATCATCGGGCCGGAGCAGGGCATGACCCAGCCGGGCATGACCATCGTCTGCGGCGACAGCCACACCGCCACCCACGGCGCCTTCGGGGCGCTGGCCTTCGGCATCGGCACGTCGGAGGTGGAGCACGTGCTGGCCACCCAGACGCTGATGATGCACCCGGCGAAGAACATGCGCATCGCCGTGGACGGCGACCTGCCGCTCGGCGTCACCGCCAAGGACATGATCCTGGCCATCATCGGCACCATCGGCACCGCCGGCGGCACCGGCCACGTCATCGAGTACACCGGCGAGGCGGTGCGCGCCCTGTCCATGGCCGGGCGCATGACCGTGTGCAACATGTCGATCGAGGCGGGCGCGCGGGCCGGCCTGATCGCCCCGGACGAGACCACGTTCGACTATCTGCGCGGGCGGCCGATGGCGCCCAAGGCCGGGCAGTGGGAGCTGGCGCTGAACCACTGGCGGGCGCTGCCGTCCGACCCCGGTGCCCGCTACGACCGCGAGGTGACGCTGGACGCCACCGCCATCGCCCCGACCGTCACCTGGGGCACCAGCCCGCAGGACACGGTGCCGATCACCGGCGCGGTGCCCGATCCCGACTCGTTCGCCGACCCCGGCCGGCGGCAGGCGGCGCTGCGCTCGCTGGAGTACATGGACCTCAAGCCCGGCACGCGCATGGCCGACGTGGCGGTGGACAAGGTGTTCATCGGCTCGTGCACCAACGCCCGCATCGAGGACCTGCGCGCCGCCGCCGCGGTGATCGAGGCGCAGCGCGGCCGCAACGGGAGCGGGCGGGTCGCCGAGCGCGTCTACGCCATGGTCGTGCCCGGCTCCGGCCTGGTCAAGGAGCAGGCCGAGGCCGAGGGCCTGGACCGGGTGTTCCTGGAGGCCGGCTTCGACTGGCGCGAGCCCGGCTGCTCGATGTGCCTGGCCATGAACGCCGACAAGCTGGAGCCCGGCGAGCGCTGCGCCAGCACGTCGAACCGAAATTTCGAGGGCCGCCAGGGCCGCGGCGGCCGCACGCATCTGCTGAGCCCCGCCATGGCGGTGGCCGCGGCGCTGACCGGGCGGCTGACGGATGTGCGGGAGATGACGTGAGGGGACAGCCGGAAGACCGGCACTTCTCCGGCTGTCTCGAGAACGCCTGTCATCGCCAGCGGAAGCGTGGCGATCCAGTGGCGCGGCAGGAGCTGGCCGACGCTGATCTCGCGCCGGCGTGGCCGGGACTGGACCGCCGCGCTGCAAGACGCACCCATGCCGTCACCGCGAGCGAAGCGAAGCGGCCCAGTCCCGGCGGTGCCCGGTCCAAAATGCCGTAGACCTGGCGTGCGGCGCCACTGGATTGCTTCGCTACGCTCGCAAAGACGGGATGGTCATGCCTGTCTGTATTCAATTATATCTCCCGCCTCCCCACAGTTTCATCCAACGGGATCGGCCGGAACGGACAGTGATCAACGCGCAATGACGACTTCATGAGTGGACGTACTTATCTCGAATTTCGGCTACGGAAGGACGAATGCTGATCTGAACCAAGAGGATACCTTTTACCGTCTGTTCCACCCGACCCGCAATTCCTGCAAGGCGGCGTCGATCTCCGCCTTGTCGCGGTGGCGGGAGCAGGCGTTGGCCAGCATCCGGTCGAGCGTTGCGGAGCCTTCACTACCCGGCGCCGGTGCGCGACTCTCGAGCGGATCGATGGACCGTCGAAACGAGTAGATCCTGCCGTTCAATCCGAAAACGGATCGCGCATCAGGATGGTGTCGTCGCGCTCCGGGCTGGTGGACAGCAGGGCGACCGGGGCGTCGATCAGCTCCTCGATGCGGCGGGTGTATTTCACCGCGGTGGCCGGGAGCACGGCCCAGGAGCGGGCGCCGCGGGTGCTTTCCTGCCAGCCCTGCATGGCCTCGTAGACCGGCTCCACCGCCGCCTGGGCGCTGTGCGCGGCCGGCAGGTGGTGGATCACCTCGCCCTTGTAGCGGTAGCCGGTGCAGATGCGCAGCTCGTCCAGCCCGTCCAGCACGTCCAGCTTGGTCAGCGCGATGCCGTCGATGCCGCCGGTCTTGACCGCCTGGCGGACCATCACCGCGTCGAACCAGCCGCAGCGGCGCGGCCGGCCGGTGACGGTGCCGAACTCCCGCCCGCGCTCGCCCAGGCGGCGGCCGATGGCGTTGTCCTGCTCGGTCGGGAACGGGCCGGAGCCGACCCGCGTCGTGTACGCCTTGGTGATCCCGAGCACGAAGCCGATGGCGCCCGGCCCGGTGCCGCTGCCGGTCGCCGCCTGCGCCGCCACCGTGTTGGACGACGTGACGAACGGGTAGGTGCCGTGGTCGATGTCCAGCATGGCGCCCTGGGCGCCCTCGAACAGGATCCGCCGGCCCTCGTGGCGCAGCGCGTCGATGCGCTGCCAGACCACGCCGGCATAGGGCAGGATCCGGTCGGCCACGGCGCGCAGCCGCGCCAGCAGGTCGTCCCGGTCGGCCTCCTCCGCGCCCAGCCCGCGCAGCAGCGCGTTGTGGTGCAGCAGCAGCCGGTCGAGCCGGTCCTCCAGCACGCCGTCGTCGGCCAGGTCGCACACCCGGATGGCGCGGCGGGCGATCTTGTCCTCGTAGGCCGGGCCGATGCCGCGCCCGGTGGTGCCGATGCGGTTGCTGCCGGAGGCCGCCTCGCGCGCCCGGTCGACGGCGCCGTGCACCGGCAGGATCAGCGGCGCGTTCTCCGCCAGCAGCAGGCTGTGCGGGCCGATGTCCACGCCCTGGCCGCGCACGGTGTCGATCTCGTCGAGCAGCGCCCACGGGTCGACCACCACGCCGTTGCCGATGATCGACAGCTTGCCGGACCGGACCACGCCCGACGGCAGCAGGCTGAGCTTGAAGGTCCGGCCGTTGATCACCAGCGTATGGCCGGCATTGTGCCCGCCCTGGAACCGCACCACCACGTCGGCGCGGCTCGACAGCCAGTCGACCACCTTGCCCTTGCCCTCGTCGCCCCACTGGGCCCCGACCACGGTGACGTTGGTCATGGCGCGTCTCTCCCCGTTACGCCCGGCCGGACCGGCCCGGGCGGCTGCGGCCGGCGCCGGCCGCGCTCGTTACTCTATCGGACGGACCGCGCCGTCGGCATAGACGAACGCGCAGCCCAGCCGCCGCGCCTCCGCAACCGGGTCGGCCTCCGGCGCCAGTCCGGCGACCGCGGCACCGTGCGCGGCCCGGACGCGCGCGGCGGCGTCGGGCGGCGTGCCGCACGGCAAATAGACCCGCCGCGGCGCCGGCGGCGGCGGCAGCGCCTCCAGCGCCGCGCAGACGAACAGCGTGAACCCGGTGGCGGGCTCGCCGTCGCCGTCCGGGTCGCCGGCCACATAGTGCCCGCCGCGGCCCAGCTCGCCGCGCCCGCCGCGGGCGAACACGCTGAAGCTGACGCCGCGGTGATACTCGAAGCCGCGGTGCTCGACCAGGTCGACGGTCACGACGATGCCGGGCACGGCCGCCACCACCGCCTCGACCACCGTGCGCAGCCGCCCCAGCCGGGCCGCGGCGGTCGGCGGCAGGTCCAGCCCGGCGACCATGTCCAGCGCCCGGTCGGCCGGGCCGGTGGCATCGATCAGCGTGCCCAGCGCCGGCGCCAGCGGCCCGCCCAGCGCCGCCACCTGGGTGGCGTCCTTGCGGTCCAGGGCGTGGCGCAGCACCGCGGCGCGCTCCGCGTCCAGGCCGTGCGCGGCGAACAGGGCCGGCACCAGGTTGGGGATGTTCAGGTCGATGGACAGCCGGCGCACGCCCACGGCGGCCAGCGCCGTCACCGCCAGGATCGCCGCCTCGGCGTCGGCGCCGGGCTCGGGCGCGCCGATCAGCTCGGCACCGACCTGGGCGACCTGGCGCTCCGGGCGCAGCTGGCTGCCGCGCACGCGCAGCACCTGCCCGGCATAGCACAGGCGCAGCGGCCGCGGCGCCGCGGCCAGCCGGTAGCGGGCGAGGCGCACCGCCTGCGGCGTGGTGTCGGCGCGCACCGCCATGACCTGCTGGCTGAGCGGGTCCATCAGCCGGAACGTCTCCCCGGCCATGGCGGCGCCGACTCCGGACAGCAGCGAGTCCTCGAACTCGACCAGCGGCGGCTTGACCCGGTCGTAGCCGTGGCTGGCCAGGAACGCCACGAGCCGCTCGACGATGGCGGCCTCGTGCGCCGCGTCGGGCGGCAGCAGGTCGTGGAAGCCGGCGGGCAGCAGGGCGCGGTGGGGCAGATCGGTCATGGCGGCGGCGGTCGTTGCGGAGCGTCGCTCGCCCCCCGGCACCGGGACGGCGCGGCGGGGCGGAGCGCGGCGGGCGGGCGCGGCGCGGACTATAGACCGCCAACGCGGCGGCGAAAATCCTTGCGTGCCGGCGGCACCGCGGACATCTGGCGGAACGGCGGCCGGCGCGCGCGTTCGGCGCGGCCCCGGCCCGCGGCGACACCATGGAGGGAACCGGACACATGCCCTGGATGCGCGGCATTGCGGCGGCGGCGGTGCTGGCGGCGGCGGCACCGGCCGCGGCGCAGACCGACGAGGAGGACCTGCGGGCGCGCTTCGAGCGCTGGCTGGCGGAGAGCCGCGCGCTGGCCGAGGCGGCGACCACCGAGGCCGAGCAGATCTACCTGGAGGCCGAGCGCGGCCTCGACGCCCTGCAGCTCTACCTGGAGGGCGAGGCGGCGGCGCTGCGCGAGCTGACCGACGAGGGCGTCGAGGACTTCCTGGACGAGCTGCCGCGCACCGAGGCGCTGATCGCCGATGCCGGCTACCGGCTGGAGCGCATCGACGTGGCGCCGACCCGCCTGGTGCCGGAGCTGGTCCTGCACTGCCGGTTCGAGCGCGCTCTGAGCGAGGAGGAGGCCGCCGACCTGCTGGCCCGCATCGAGGGCGACGGCGCCGTCCCCTCAATCCAGCGCCTGATCGTCGACCTGCTGCTCCGCGCCAGCGCCTACAATCAGGACGTCGACCTGGCCGGCTTCCGCCTGCACACGGTCCGCGTGTTCATCGGCCTGCCGCCGGGGGTGCGGCTGGTGTATCTGCGGGAGTGAAGGCGGCCGGACACCGGAGTCCGGCGCGACGTCGAAGACTGGAGGCCGGCATGACGACCGTGACGATTGGCGTTTCCTCGCTGGACGAAACCATGGACCGTGCCCGCCGCGCATTTCGGGGTGAGCAGCAGGGCAGTTTCATTACCTTCGCGTCTCCGGAGCTGATGTGGAAGACGCTGACCGCCAAGCGATGGGCGCTGATCAAGTCGATGGCCGGAGCCGGCCCGATGTCGATCCGCGAAGCGGCGCGCCGGGTGCAGCGCGACGTCAAGTCGATTCACGGCGATGTCCAGGTCCTCCTCGAAGCGGGCGTGCTCGACCGCACGGAGGATGGCCGGATCGTGCTGCCCTATGACGAGATCCACGTCGATTTCGTGGTGCGCGCCGCCTGATGGGGCATCTTCGTCGAGAAGACAGCTCCCGGGCGGCGAGAATGAGACGTTCCGTTCACCCCGGCTCCCCTTCCTCCCCCTCCTCCACCCGATGCCCGTCCAGCTGCCGCCGGGCCCGCTCCTCCGCGTCGGCGTCGCGGGCCTTTTCGCCGGCGGTGCGGCCGTGGCGGGCGCGGTTTTCGGCCGCGGTTTGGGCTTTTTCGGTGCGGGCGCGGCGCTTGCGGGCCGCGCGCAGGTTGACGAGTTCGGCCATCGCCACGCTCCCGCGAAACCTGAGCAGAAGAAATATTTTGCAACGGTTTTTGTCCGTCGCTAGCGTACCCCAAAGGACCGGCGGAGCGGAAGCCCCGCCGCGGGCGCCGTCCGGCCCGGACGGCGGGAACACCGTGCGGCTGCCGTGAAAAAGCTTCTCATCGGCCTGGTCGGCGTCGCAGCCCTGCTGGTCGCGGCGAGTCTCGGCGTGCCGAGCCTGATCGACTGGACCGCGCGCAAGGACTGGGTCGAGGGCCAGCTCGGCGCCCTGCTCGGCCGCGACATCGCCATCGCCGGCCCGGTGTCGTTCCGGATGGTCCCGGCGCCGCGGCTGACCGCGGAGGGCGTGCGCCTGGCCGCCGGCGACGGCCCGGTCGAGCTGCTGTCCGCCGAATCGCTGGACCTGCACGTCCGCCTGCTGCCGCTCATCGGCGGGCGCATCGAGGTGACCCGGCTGGCGCTGGTCGAGCCGGTCGTCGCGATCGCGCCGCGGCCGGCCGGTGCCGGGGACGCGGCGCTCGCGCCGGGGGAGTCGGCCGGCGGCGGCGCGGCGGACGTGCGCCTGGACGCCGTGACGCTGACCGACGGCATCCTGCTGCTGCACGACGGCCGCGGCGGCATCCTGCAAGCCCACGACGTGGACGCGCAGGTCCGCGCCGACAGCCTGCACGGCCCGTTCGAGGCGGCCGGCACGCTGGTCGTCGGCGAGCGCGCGCTGAGCCTCGACCTGCGCTCCGGCCGGGTGTCCCCGGCGGGAGCGCTGCCGCTCACCCTGCGGGTCGCGATCGGCGGCGGCACGGCCCGGTTCGCCGGCCTGGTCGAGCCCGACGGCACGGTCCAGGGCGACCTGACCGCCGAGGCGGCCGACCCGTCGCTGGCGCTGGGCCCGTCGGTGCCCGACGCCTGGGCGCCGCTGCTGGCGATGCCGCCGTGGACGCTCACGGCCGCGGTCGAGGGCGGGCCGGACGGCGTCGCGCTGAACGGCGTCGACCTGACCCTGGGCGAGGCGCACGCGACCGGTGCCGCCAGCATCGCGCTGGCGGACACGCCGCGCGTCGACGTGGCCCTGTCCGTCAACCGGCTCGACCTGGACGCCTGGGCGGCCGCCGCTCCCGCCCCGGACGATGCCGGGCCGGCCGAGGAGTCCCGGCCGGCCGGCGCCCTGCCCCGCGCGCTGGCCGTGACGGTCGACCTGACGGTCAACGCGCTGCAGGTCCGCGACGCGCTGGTCCGGCAGCTGCGCGTCGAGGCGGCGCTCAGCAACGGCGCGGTCACGGTCTCCCGCCTCACGGCGCAGCTCCCCGGCGGCTCGGACCTGGCGATGATCGGCACCCTGGGGATGGACGAGGGCCGGCCGGTGGTCGACGTGAGCGCCGAGGCCGCCTCCAGCGACCTGCGCGGCGTGCTCGCCTGGATCGGGGTGGAGGTGCCGGACGTGCCGGGCGCCCGGCTGCGCCGCTTCGCCGGCGCCGCCCGGCTGGCCGGTACGCCCGACAGCTTCCAGGTCACCGGCATCGACGTCAGCGTCGACAACACCCGGCTGACCGGCGGGCTGGCCGTGGTGGTGCGCGACGTGCCGGGCATCGGCCTGCGTCTGGCCGCGGACCGGCTGAACCTGGACGCGTACCGGCCGGACGCCGTCGAGGCCTGGGGACCCGCCGCCGCGGACTGGCTGGCCGCGCACTGGCCGGACCTGCTGCATGCCGCCAACGCCAATGTCGACCTGACGGTCGGCGCGCTGACGGTGGACGGCGTCCGCGCCGGCGACCTGGCGCTCGACGCCACCCTGAACGGCGGCAGCCTGAGCGTGCGCCGCGCCGCGGTCGGCGACCTGGCCGGCGCCAGCGCCGAACTCTCGGGCCGGGCCGACGCGCTCGACCCGCCGGCCGGCCTGGACCTGTCCTTTCGCGGCGAGGCGGACGCGCCGGCGCAGGTGCTGCGCGCGCTGGGCCTGGAGCCGCCGCTGCCGCCCGGCGCGCTCGCCCCGCTGGCCGTGAACGGGCAGCTGACCGGCGACGCCGACGCGGTCGAGGTGACCGTCAACCTGGACGTTGCCGGCGGCACCCTGGACGTCGCCGGCACGGTCGCCGATCCCCTGGGCGCGGACCCGCGCGTGGACCTGACCGCGCGGGCCGTGCACCCGGACCTGACGGCGCTGGTGCGGCGGGCGGGGCCGGACTACCGTCCCGCCGGCCCGCTCGACGGGCTCGACCTGTACGCCCGGCTGTCCGGCACCGCGGAGGCGGTGACCGTGGACGACCTTCAGGGCCAGCTGGGGACCGTCATCCTGGCCGGCAGCCTGGCCCTCGACCGCCGCGGCGACCGCCCGCGCATCGACGCCGACCTGCGCACCGGCGCGGTCGTGCTCGACGACTGGCTCCCCGCGGCCGCGGCCGCGCCGGCCGGCCGCGCCGCCGCACCCTGGCCGGAGGAGCCGTTCGACCTTTCGGCGCTGCAGGCGGTGGATGGCACCTTTTCAGCGGTCGCAACGTCGCTGCGGTACGGCGACCTGGAGCTGGCCGCGCCGACGCTGCGGGCCGAGCTCGCCCGGGGCCGGCTGACCGTGGACCCGTTCGCCGCCGGCCTGTTCGGCGGCCGGCTGGGCGGCCGGCTGACCCTGGCGGCGGAACCGGAGCCGGCGCTGTCCGGCCGGGTCGACCTGGTCGGCGCCGGCCTGGCGGCGGCGCTGGCGGCCGGGTTTGGCGTCGGCGGGCTGGACGGCACCCTGGACTTCGGCCTGGAAGGGCGCACCGCCGGTGCCGATCCGGCCGCCTGGGCCGCGGCGCTGACCGGCGAGGGCCTGGTGGCGGTGCGCGACGGCACGATGCGCGGGTTCGACCTGTCGGCCCTCGGCGCCCGGCTGGCCGAGGCCCCCCGCGACGGCAGTGCCGCGCCCGGGGTGGCCGACGCGGCGACCGAGGGCGAGACCGCGTTCGCCGCGCTCAACGCGCCGTTCACGGTCTTCGACGGCGCCGCCGAGACGGACGCCCTGCGCGCGGTCGGCGACGCCGGGGTGGTCGAGGGCACCGCGCGCTTCGACCTGGCGCGCTGGCGCCTGGACCTGACCGCCACCGCCCGCCCGCTCCGGCCGCCCGGCGCGCCGGGGGTCACCCTGGTCCTGGAGGGCCCGCCGGAAGCCCTGGCCCGCCGGCTGGAGACCGAGGCGCTGCAAGCCTGGCTGAACGGCACGGACGGCGCCGCCCCGGACGGTGCGCCGCCAGCGACCGATTAGGCCGCCGCCCGGCGCCCCCGCGGCGGGCTCAGGAGGTCCGTGGAAACACTACGGACCTCCTGAATCAAGTGATGTGTCCCCGAAACATCCCGAAACATCCCGAGATCTCTTCGGTTCGCTCAGCTGCGCGGGAAGGCATAAGCGCCGCCGGGGTCAGGCGGATTTCTTCCCCGGCTCCTGACCCGGCGGGCCCTGGTCGGCGCCGACGGCGGTCATGGCGGCGCCGGAAACGGCGTCCTCGATCTCCTCCGGCGTGGCGTCCTTGCTGACCTTCACGGTCACGTCGCGGCTGGCGAAGTGGATGCCGTGCGCCTCGAAGGCGTCGCGGATGCGCTGATAGGCCTCGCGCCGGATCAGGAACTGCTGGCCGGGCTTGGCCATGAACTTGACGCCGACGACCATGTTGAACTCCTCCCAGCGGCGCACGCCCTGGGACTTGAGCGGCTCGATGAAGCCGGGGCCGAGCGTCGGGTCGTTCAGCAGGTCCTTGCCGATGGTCTTGACGATCCTCTTGACCAGCGCGAGGTCCGTGTCGAACGGCACCCGGAACTCCAGTTTCATGATCACCCAGTCGCGGCTGTAGTTGGTCAGCGAGCGCATCTCCCCGAACGGAATGGTGTGCAGCATGCCGCGGTGGTGGCGCAGCCGCAGCGAGCGGATCGAAATGCCTTCGACCGTGCCGCGCAGCTCGCCGATCTCCACGTACTCGCCGACGCGGAAGGCGTCGTCGAGCAGGAAGAACAGCCCGGCGACGATGTCGCGCACCAGCGCCTGGGCGCCGAAGCCGATGGCGATGCCGACCACGCCGGCGCCGGCCAGCAGCGGCCCGATGTCCACGCCCAGCGACGACAGCACGATCATCACCACCATGACCATCAGCACGCCGAGGATCGACTTGCGCACCAGCGGCAGCAGGGTGCGCAGGCGGGCCTGCGGGCCGACCGCGCCGCCGCCGCCCTCGCCGCCGCTGTCGTGCAGCCCGTGAGCGTCCGGCGGGCCGCCCATCTCCGCGAGCCGCCGGTCGATGGCGATGCGCGCGGTCTGCCACAGCAGGTCGGCCAGGATCACGGTGACGGCAATGTTGAACAGCGCCGTCAGAACCAGTGCACCGCCGGTGTCGGGGTCGAACAGCGCCGTCAGGTTGGCGCCCCAGGCGGAGGTGAGCAGCACGATCGCCGTGGCGACCAGGATCAGTCGAAACACCCGGTGCACGACCGGGGCGTACGGGCTGACTTCGCCTTCGGCGTCGGGCGCAGGCGCCTCGGCCGGGGCCGTTTCGGCGGCAGGCCCGGGCGGCGCGGTCGGCAGCGTTTCGCCGGCAGCGGGCGCGACGGGTGCCGCCTCGACGGCCGCCTGCTCCGCCTCGGCACCGTCGGGGCGGCGGCGCATGGCGCCGTTGATCACCCAGCACCCGGCGCGGTCGGCCAGCGGCACGGCGACCAGCGCGATCAGCGTCCACAACGGGCCGGACGCCCCGATCACCCAGAGCACGTACACCAGCACGACGTACGCGGTGCTCAGGTATGGCCACAGGTCGGCGAGCGCCGTACGCACCCACATGGCGCCTTCGGTGCCCCCGCCGCCCCGGATCGCCGCGCCGACCGGCCGCCGGCACTGCCAGATCATGACGATCAGCATGCCGGCCAGCACCAGCCCGACCAGGTAGACCAGCAGCAGCCGGCTCTGCGGCAGCAGCCCCAGCTCGGCCACCGCGCCGTGGAACAGGAAACCGAACGCCGCCACCACGGCAAGCGCCTGGATCCACCGGTACAGGTAGCGCGCCGCCGGCGTGGTCATCGGCACCAGGCGCAGCTGCGGCACCCACGGCGCCAGGAAGAACGCCGCGACCGCATCGACCAGGCGGACGATCACGAACGCGATGAGCAGGCTGACGATCAACAGCCGGGTGATCGGCGTCCAGTCGAACATCAGGAAGGCACCGACCGTGCCCAGCGCGAACACGACCACCGCCAGCCCGTCGAGCAGCAGGCGCAGCCCGACCCGGCCCAGCACCGCCTCCCGGCCCGCCGCCGCCGGCGTGTCGCCGATGCGCCGCCGCACGCGGCCGGCGGCGCGCCAGTACAGCGCCTCCAGCGCCACGCCCAGGGCGACGAAGACCGCCACGCCGAACAGCGCGGCCCAGGTCCGCTCGCCCGGCATCTCGATCGCCCAGACCGCGGCGGCGTGGTCCACCTCGTCGGGGAGGGCCTCGGCGGCCTCCGCCACGGTGGCGACATGCGCCTCGACCCCGGCGAGCCGACCTTGCAGCCAGGCATGGAAGCTCTGGTCCCCGGGCTCTGCCGCGGCCGGCGCGTCCGCAAGCTCCCGTTCCAGCCAGTCCTGCACCGCCGGGTCGGCGAGCAGCGACAGCAGCGCGCGCGCCGCCGGGGGCGGAGCGTCGGTCGCCGGTTCGCCACCCTCCTCCACGGCCGCGACGCCGGGCAGTTGCGCGCCGGCGCCGGGCGCGGCGAGGACCAGCAGCACGGCGAGCGTCAGCGCGCGCAGGATCCAGACTGGCTCGGTCATGCCGCTCTCCCTCATGTCTGCACCCGGCCGCAGCGCACTCTTCCACATGTCCAATGCGGATGCCAAATGCTCAGGATGATGGTGCCCGCAGCTTGGGCGGGTAGCGATAAATTAAGCTCGCGCCGGTATGACGAAGTGCGGCCGGAACCCACCCGGCCCGCCGCCTCCGCCGATGCCTTCCGACCGCCATGACCGCGTCCGCCACCCTCCTGTCCGCCGCCATGCCGGCCTCGCCCGATGAGGCGCGGGTCGCCTATCCGCGCACCCTGGCGCGGCTGGTGCGCGGCCGGAACATCAACCCGGACACCCTGCTGGCGACCGACTACCTCAACCATTTCAACGAGATCGCCATGCTGGTGGAGCTCGTGGCGGAGATGCCGGAATGCCTGGAGGACGTGCGCGAGTGGCGGCCGAAGAGCTATGTCGAGCACTTCCGCGACAGCGGGTTCTCCGACAGGGAGCTGGCGATCCTGGCTTACGAGAACTGCCCGGACCGCTACCGACTGCCGTTCGAGGAGACGGTGGCGCGCATGAACCGGGTGATCGACTCGGGGCGCGCGCGGCTGGAGGCGGTGGCCGCCGCGGACGACGGCGCCGGGCTGGCCGCCGCGGCCGCCGCGCTGCTGGAGGATCTGCACCGGCTGATGGCACGCGCCAACGCCATCATCCATGGCACCCGGCACACCGTGGGCCAAATCGACGTCGACCGGATCATGGGCGAATAGCGCCGGCCCTCAGGCCCGCAGCACGCCCATGATGTCCTGCACCTCCGCCAGCGTGGTCTCGGCGATGGCGCGGGCGCGGGCGGTGCCGTCGCGCAGCACCGACTCGACGTAGCCGGGGTCGGCGAGCAGCCGGCGCATCTCCGCCGCGATCGGCGCCAGCGCGGCCACGGCCACATCGGTCAGCGCGCCCTTGAAGGTGGAGAACGGCGCGCCGGCGAACTCGGTGAGCACCTCCTCCTGGGTCTTGCGGGTCAGCGCGGCGTAGATGTTGACCAGGTTCTCCGCCTCGGCGCGGCCGGCCAGCCCGTCCGGCGCGGCCGGCAGCGGCTCCGGGTCGGTGCGCGCCTTGCGCAGCTTGAGCGCGATGGTGTCGGCATCGTCGGTCATGTTGATGCGCGCATAGTCCGAGGTGTCGGACTTGCTCATCTTCCTGGTGCCGTCGCGCAGGCTCATGACGCGGGTGGCGGTGCCGAAGATCTGCGGCTCCGGCAGGATGAAATAGTCCCGCTCGTAGCGGTGGTTGAACGAGCCGGCGATCTCGCGGGTCAGCTCCAGGTGCTGCTTCTGGTCCTCGCCCACCGGCACGTGGGTGGCGCGGTAGATCAGGATGTCGGCGGCCATCAGGACGGGGTAGGAGTACAGGCCCAGCACCGCCTGCTCGCGGTGCTTGCCGGCCTTTTCCTTGAACTGGGTCATGCGGTTCAGCCAGCCCAGCGGCGTCAGGCACGAGAACAGCCAGGCGAGCTCGCTGTGCGCCGGCACGCTGCTCTGCACGAACACGATGCTGCGCTTGGGGTCGATGCCGGCGGCGAGCAGGGTGGCGGCCAGGTCGCGGGTGTTGGCGCGCAGCTCCGCCGGGTCCTGCGGCAGGGTCAGCGCGTGCAGGTCGACCACGCAGTACAGCGTCTCGAACGACTCCTGCAGCCCGACCCAGTTGCGCACCGCGCCCAGGTAGTTGCCCAGGTGCATCTTGGCCGTCGGCTGAATGCCGGAAAGAATGCGGTTCATGGCCCGATTGTCGGTGATCGGCGTGCGTCGCCCGCGCCTTATGGGCGGGCGGGGGCGGGCGGTCAAGGCCGGGCTGGCGCCCAGGCGCGGCCATGCCCGGCCGCCCCGCCGCCCGAACGGCGCACCGCGCCGTACCGTCCCGCCGACCCACCCACACCGCCCTGGGGGGCGGCGCGAGGCTGCCGGAAGGCTTCATGCGATAAAGGACTGCACGAAGGCGGCGCTACGCGCCGCTGGCGCCGCTGAAGCGGCGCTTCGGGGTTCAGTAGTCAAGGATGGGCGATAAACACATTACGCGAAAACCAACGTAGTTAAAACGGTACGCCGGATTAAGTCTCATGCGGAAGCCGCAACGAGCGTAAACCAAATCGTCGTCCCATGACCCGCCGCGCACCGCGCGAGAATCGAGATCACCTTTCTCCGACTTCGTTACATGAGGTTCTCCGTACTTGTTCAGGCACCACTCAAACACTGTTCCCGCCATATCAAGCACGCCCTGCGGCGTGGCGCCGGCTGGATACATGCCCACTGCTGTGGGGCCTTGAAGTTTACTCTCCCAGGTATTTGCCCGATGCGGCTCCTGTTTCGGGTCCAAATCCGATCCCCACGGAAAAGTATGGCCGGCATCTCCGCCGGTAGCAGTATGCTGCCATTCCCACTCGTCTGGCAGACGCACGCTGAAGCCCAAGCGCCGGCTAAGCCAGCGGCAGAAAGCCATAGCGTCGAACCAGTTGACCAGAACTACGGGATTATTGCCGAACGGCCGAACATCATGGATGTCGCCGTTCGGTTCATGGTCGAGGTCGTCCACCCACCAGTCAGGTTTGTGCCAGCCGTCCTCCGCATTCAGGAATGCCCTGTACTGAGCCACTGTCACTGGGACGCGGGCAATGTGGAATGGGTCAATCCGCTTGCGCCTGGGCACTCCGGCGTCGTCCTTTATGGTAGCGTTGCCGCCCGGCACCCTGCACCAGTCAATCTCCGGAGTGCCGTGCGCATCTACCACAATCCCTGGCCTGGGATCACCAATCTCATCCAGGCGCCGGCCAATCTCGATGCGGCGCTGGTGGGTCGTCTCCGGCCATTTGAGCTCCACCAGCAGTGCGGCGGCCTCGCCGGTCAATTTTTCGTCCCGCCGCAGTGCCGCCTGTTGCCACTCATAAGGGGGGTTGGGGGTCGGGACGTCGGCCGGCTGCGGCACCGGCTCCCTGCGCTCGTCCGGACCGACGCCCAGCCCGTGCCGCAGGCCGCGCAGCAGGTGCCGGTAGCCGCCTTCCTGTGACAGCTCAATCCAGTGCAGGTCGCGCAGGCTGGTCCCCTGGTTAGGAATCTGCAGATCCGGGATCTCGCAGTTGTCGAGCTTGACCGGAATGATGTAGACTGTTCCCGGCGGTCTTTCGCCGTACGCGGAGAGCGCCGTCCGAAGCTCGGTATGCACGAACCCCTGCCTGCCGACCGACCGGCTCGACAGGCAGGCGACGAAAATCGCCGCGTCGCGGATGACGCCGGGGATGACGGCCCGCCAGTTCTGGCCGGGGATCAGGTCCTCCTCGTCCAGCCAGGGGTCGAACCCCTCGGACTTCAGGTCCTCGTACAGCCTGCGCACCTGCGCCTTGTCCTCGCGGGCGTGGGCCAGAAAGATGCGCCGACGTCCGTCCATGGGATGGTTCGGACCGCTCCGTTCATGGATAATCGGTTGCGACTATAGCAGCCCTGCCGCTTTGGGTCACCATCCTTGCGGCACCGCGGGTAGCGGGTTTCGCCGCGCGCCCTACAGATCCTGAGGCGACCCTGCCATGCCGATCCTGCGAGAGGACCTTGACGCCGGGCGCGTTGCGCTTGACCGGCCCGACGAGGCGGACGCCGAGCCGGTTCCGCCGATCCATCCGGGCGAGCTGCTGTTGACGGAGTGGCTGGACCCGCTTGGTCTCGCGCCGGACCGGGTGGCGGCCGACCTGGCGGTGACGCCCGACCGGATCGCGGCGCTCCTGCACGGCGAGAGCGCCATCGACGTCGACCTGGCGCTCCGGCTGGCGCGCTATTTCGGCACGGACGCGCAGTCGTGGATGACGCTGCAGGTCCGGTACGATCTGGAAACGGCCGAGCGGACTCTGGCCGAGCGGGTGGCGCGCGAGGTCAAGCCGCACGCCGCGTGAGAGTAGCTACCGCCCTTGCGGCGCCGCAGTGGCGGGTTTCTCTGCGCTCTACCCGCCCGACGCATCGGCCGGCGCGCCCTTGACATCTCGCCGTCTTTCCCGCGGACGCGGGAATCTCGAGAAGACTGTGCGCTCCGCAGCAGATTTCCTCACTCCCGCGAGGTCCCCGCTTGCGCGGGGATGACGGTTTTAAGAGAGTTCACAAAGCGGATGGAGCGCCTTGAAAAACGCCACCGCTGCCCCTGCCGTCCCGACGCCGAAGAATTCTGACGCGCCCGCCAAACCGCCCCTGCGGCACCGCCGGCCCGGATCCCTCGCAAGGCTCCGGCGCGACCGGCCGGCCGGCCTCACTCCGCCCACCAGGCCTCGATCACCATGCCGTACAGCGGGTCGACGTCGGTGACCCGGCCCAGGTCGCCCCAGTAGGCGACGTAGTCGCGGTCCAGGTAGTACAGCGGCACGAAGTAGTGCCCCCACATCAGCACCCGGTCGAGCGCGCGGGCGGCGGCGGTCAGGTCCTCGTACGTCGCGGCGTCCTCCAGCCGGTCGATCAGCGCGTCCACCACCGGGTCGCGCACGCCCGGCAGGTTGCGGCTGCCCTCGATCCCGGCCGAGCGGCTGCCCCAGTAGTAGTCCTGCTCCGCGCCCGGCGACAGCGTCACGTTCCAGAAGTTGATTGTCATGTCGAAGTCGAAGGTCTCGGCGCGCGAGGCGTACTGGGCGCTGTCCACGGTGCGCACCGTGGCGTCGATGCCCAGCCGCGCCAGGTTGCGCGCGTACGCCAGCGCAACGCGCTCGTCCGCCGCGTGGCGCAGCAGAATCTCGAAGGCGAACCGCTGCCCGGTTCCGGCGTGCACCAGCGCGCCGCCGCGCACGGTCCAGCCGGCCTCGGCCAGCAGGTCGCGCGCGGTGCGCAGGTTGCCGCGCAGCCCGCCGCGCCCGCCGGTGGCCGGCGGCGCATAGGGCGGCCCGAACACCGCCTCCGCCACCTGCCCGCGGAACGGCTCCAGCAGGGCGAGCTCCCGCCCCTCGGGCGGCCCCTCCGGCGCCAGGATCGAGTTGGTGAACAGCCCGGTGATGCGGTCGTACTGGCCGTGCAGCAGGGTCTCGTTGACCCAGTCGAAGTCGAACGCATAGGCCAGCGCCTGCCGCACGCGCGGGTCGGCGAACAGCGGCCGGCGCGTGTTGAACACGAAGGCGTTCATGCCCGACGGCCGGTCGTGCGGCAGGGTCAGCAGGGTCATCCGGCCGTCGCGCGCGGCGGGAATGTCGTAGCGCGTCGCCCAGTCCTCGGCGCTGTACTCGCGACGGAAGTTGTATACGCTGGACTTGAACGCCTCCAGCGCCACGTCAGCGTCGCGGTAGTAGTCGAAGCGGATCGTGTCGAAGTTGTGCTGGCCGCGGAAGAACGGCAGGTCGGCCGCCCACCAGTCCTCGACCCGGGCATAGGTGATCGACCGGCCGGGATCGACTGCGGCGATCCGGTACGGCCCGCCGCCCAGCGGCACCTGCAGCCCGGACCGGTCGATCGGGTGCTCGCCGTACCAGGCCCGGCTGATCACCGGCATCAGGCCCAGGATCATCGGAGTCTCGCGGTCGGCCTCGTCGGTCAGGTTGAAGCGCACGCCGTGCTCGCCGACCCGCTCGACCGAGTCGATGCGGTCGTAGTTGCGCCGGTAGCTCGGCAGGCCGTGGGTGCGCAGCTGCTCCATGGTGAAGATCACGTCGTCGACCGTGATCGGCGTGCCGTCGTGGAAGCGGGCCGCCGGGTTCAGGTGGAACGTGACCCAGCTGCGGTCGGCGGGCATCTCGATGGTCTCGGCGACGTAGCCGTACAGCGTGAACGGCTCGTCCCAGCTGCGCGCCAGCAGGCTGGGGAAGTGGTAGCCGCGCACCCCGGCCGCGCTGCGCCCGGCGACGATGAACGGGTTCAGGCTGTCGAACGAGCCGACCACCGCCATGCGCAGCGCGCCGCCCTTGGGCGCGTCGGGGTTGGCGTAGTCCAGGTGCGCGAAGTCCGGCCCGTAGCGCGGCGCGCCGTGCATGGCCACCGCATGGCTGCGGGTGACCTCCGGGCCGGGAGGTGCGGCCAGGTCCTCGGCGGCGGCGTGCGGCGGCGGCAGGACGGCCGTCACCAGCGCGGTCACCAGCACTGCGGCCAGGGCCAGGGCGGGCGCCGGGGCGGTCCGCATCAGGGGGCGGTCGGGTCTGACGTGCATTGCGCGTGTCGTGCTCCGGTTGCGGCCGGGTGGAGTGTCCGCCCAAGGGCGGGGGCATGCAACCGCTTCGCCGTTGCGGGGGACGCTCCCGCGGGTTGCGCCGGACGGCGCTGGCGGGTCGGTGCGATCCGTCGTACGATCCGCACCGCTGCGCCGCCGCCTCCCGGCGACGCTTCGTCCCCCGCTGCAAGGCCTTCAGCCATGAACATCGACCTGATCCCCGTCGGCACCAACCCGCCCTGGGACATCAACGTGATCATCGAGAACACGAAGGGCGGCAACCCGGTCAAGTACGAGCTGGACAAGAAATCCCACGCCATGTTCGTGGACCGCTTCCTGTACACGGCGATGTCGTATCCCGGCAATTACGGGTTCATCCCGCATACGCTGGCCGAGGACGGCGACCCGATCGACGTGCTGGTGGTCGGCCCGGTGGCGGTGATGCCCGGCGCGGTGGTCCGCTCCCGCCCGATCGGCATGCTGCAGATGATCGACGAGGCGGGCAACGACGAGAAGATTCTGGCGGTTCCGGTCGACCAGCTGCACCCCTATTATACGGACGTGCACACCTATCGGGACCTGCCGGAGATTCTGCTCGAGCAGATCACCCACTTCTTTACCCACTACAAGGACCTGGAGCGCGGCAAGTGGGCCGAGGTCGGGGGGTGGGACGGGCCGGAAACCGCGGCCGCCGCCATCCGGACCTCGATGGAGCGCGCCCGGGAAAAGACCGCCTGACCGATCCCGCCTGACCGAACTCCCGCCCGGCCAGCCAATCGCGAGGTCATGACCGAGCCGCCGCACCCGCCGAAGCCGTCCAGCGCGCTGCCGGTCCTGCTCGTGGTCTATGCGCTGGGCGGCCTGCTCGCCACCGACACCTACCTGCCCAGCATGCCGATGCTGTCGGAGGTGTTCGGGACGACCGAGCAGTCCGTGCAGTTCACGCTGACCGCGTACTTCGCCGGCGTGACCATCGCCAACCTGTTCTACGGCCCGCTGTCGGACCGGTACGGGCGCCGGCCGGTGCTGCTGGGCGGCGGCATCTTCTTTCTGGTGGCGACGCTGGTGTGCGCGCTGGCGACCAGCATAGAGATGCTGATCTTCGGCCGGTTCGCCCAGGGCGCGGCGGTGTGCAGCCTGACCGTGACCTCGCGCGCCACGGTGCGCGAGCTGTACGACGACGCGCGGGTCACCAAGCTGAACGCGTACATTGCCATGGCCGAGGGTTTGGCGCCGGCGCTGGGCCCGGTCATCGGCGCGGAGATCCTGCTGCTGCTCGGCTGGCGCTGGAACTTCTTTCTGGTATTGGTGCTGGCCGGGCTGGCGCTGATCGGGCTGTTCTTCGCCCTGCCGGAAAGCAACGTGCGGCCGAACCGCGACGCGCTCCGGCCGTGGCCGATCATCACCGTGTACGGCCGCCTGCTGATGACCCGCGACTTCATCGGCCCGGTGCTGGCCGCCGGGCTGATTTTCGGCGGGCTGATGCTGTACATCACCGTGGCGCCGTTCCTGATCATCGACGAGATGGGCCTGACCCCGCGCGAGTTCGGCCAGACCCAGGGCGGCGTGGTGGTCGCCTACATGGTGGGCCTGATCACGTCGACGCGGCTGATCACCCGCACCGGCCCGGTGGCGCTGCTCTGCCTGGGGCTGATCAGCATCGTCGCCGGCGGCGTGTCGATGCTGGTGCTGGCGCTGGCCGGATACACCGGGTTCTGGTCGTTCGTGCTGCCGTTCGTCGCCTATGCGCTGGGCATCGGCATCGCCATGGCCCCGATGCTGACCCGCGCCCTGTCCGCCGACCGCTCCGCCACCGGCTCGGTCGCCGCCCTGCTCGGCACCCTGACCATGGCCTGCGCCTACATCGGCAGCCAGACCGCCACCGTGATCTACGACGGCACCACCCTGCCGGTGGCCTGGGCGATCGCCGGGATCTCCGTGGGGGCGGGGATCATCTACGTGGTGACGGATTTCCACCGCTTGTTTGCGCGGGGGTAGGGCGCGACCTGCCGAGCGGCTGCCAAGCTCCCCCATGGTGCAGTCATATGACGGATTCTACGGCACGAGCGTCCCGTTATCCGATAGCCGGCAACGCCCTTTTCAGCAGCCCCTGGTCGCGCAGCCAGAGGAGCTGGTCGTGCAGGGTCCGGTGCAGGGGGGCCTGGCGGAGGCCGAGCTCGCGGACCGCCTTGGTGCTGTCGAAGAAGGCCGGGCGGCCGGCCAGGCGGACGCCGGTGAGCGGGGCCTGCGGGGGCTTGCCGGTCAGGTGACCGGCGGCCCACTCGCCGGCTTGGGCGGCGGCCAGCGCCACGCGGTACGGCACCCGCCGCCGCGGCATGGGCACGCCGCTGACCTCCTCCAGCAGGGCCAGGAAGGCGCTCATCCACAGGTTGGCGTTGCCGAGCAGATAGCGCTCGCCGGGGCGGCCGTGCTCGGCGGCGACGAGGTGCGCGGCGGCCAGGTGGCGCACGTCGATCAGGTTCAGCGTGCACTCCAGATAGGCCGGCGCCGCGCCGTTGACGAAGTCCAGGATCATCCGGGTCGGCGGCGTCAGGCTGCGGTCGCCGGGGCCGACCGGCATGGTCGGCAGGACCACGACCGCCGGCAGTCCGCGCCGCGCCGCGTCCAGCACCGCCCGCTCGGCCAGCGCCTTGGACCGCGGATAGGGGCCGAGCAGGTCGTCCGGCGGCACCGTCACGTCCTCGTCCAGCGGCACCTCCGCGGCAAGGGTGCGGCGGCCGATCAGCGTGGTCAGGCTGGACGTGTAGACCAGCTTCGCCACAGCGGTCCGCTCCGCCTCGGCCAGCACGACCCGCGTGCCGCCGTGGTTGACCCGGTCGAACACGCCGGGGTCGCGCGCCCACAGATGGGGGTTGGCGGCCAGGTGATAGACCGTATCCACGCCGGCCATGGCGGACCGCACGGTGTCGGGGTCGGTCACGGAGCCGCGCACCGCCTCCACGCCGGCCGGCAGGTCGGCCGGCGGGTCCAGGTCGAGCACCCGCACCGGCTCGCCGCGCGCCGCCAGCAGCGCCACGACTTGACGGCCGACGAACCCGCCGCCGCCGGTGACCAGGCTGGTCATGGCACCGCCTCCCCTTCGTTCGCCGCATCCGATGCATACCGGCAGGCGACCAGGCCCTCGTCCATGACCGAGCCGACCAGCAGCACGCCCGCATGCCACGCCGCCACCGTCGCCGCCGACAGCGTCGAGCCCGACGGGTCCTCCCAGACCAGGCGCGTGCCGCCGCCGGACACGTCGATCTCGATCACGCGCGACGGCGCGGTATCCACGCCCAGGTAGCGGTTCAGATAGAGCCACAGCCGCATCAGGTTGGGGTGGGCCGCGACCAGAAGCCGGCCGGGCGGGCCCGGCCCCAGGTTGTCCGGCCCCGCCTCGAGCGCGATCCGGTCCACCGGGTCGGCGGCGCCGCGGGTCAGCAGGTCGGTCAGGCGGTACACCAGCAGCGCCCGCCCGCGGCTCGCCGCGACGTACACCCGCGGCTGCTCGGCCGGGCCGACGGCGAGGCCGTTGGCGAAGGCGATGCCGTCGGCCACGGTGCGCAGCGAGGCGCCGCCGTCGCCGCGCAGCACGCCGTAGACGACGTGGGCCCGCTCCAGCCCCAGCACGTTCTCCCACATCGCGTCGCGGTCGCCGCAGGCGCCGCGGTCGTTGCTGACCAGGAACCGGTCGGTGCCGAGCGCCGCCACATCGTTGGCGCGGCAGACCAGGGCATGCGCGACGGTGGCGCGGTGCGCCAGCCCGTCCGGCCCCGCGTCGAACACCTCGATGGCGGTCCGCTGCTCCGGGTCGTGCATGGCCCCGTGGCGGCGGTTGACGGCGAACAGGCGGACGGTCTCGCCCTCCCGGTACACGTCGATGCCGTGGGGAAGGAACGGCTGCTCCGCGGCGAAGGCGTGCGCTACGTCGGTCACCATGACACTGTCCGGCGGCAGCCGGCCCGGCGCCAGGGGCAGGGCATAGATCCCGGTCTGGACGTCGCGCGCTGCCGGGCCCTCCGCCTCGGCCAGCGCCCGGCGGTCGTGCGCGGACACGTACGCGATGCCGGCGGCGGGATCGATGGCGATGTCCTCGGCGCCGACCACGCTCCGGCCGGTGTCGGCATCGATCAGCCGGATCGGCCGACAGTCGGTCGCCGGCATTGGCGGGGCGTCGTCGCCGCACGCGGCGAGCAGGGGGAGGAGCAGGAGGGCCGCGGCCGTCCTCATCGCCCGGACGCGGCGACCCGGACCGGCTCCGCCGGCGGCGGGGCATAGCCCCAGCGCTCGATGAACCGGCCCCAGTGCGCGGCGACCCGGGCCTCGCGCTCTTCGGTGAAGCGGTGCGGGTTCTTCGGGAAATCGCGCACCGAGGCGAGGTATGCCTCGAACACCGGCCGCGCCCCGGCGAAATCCTCCAGCCCCAGGGTGCGGTAGACGTGCTCGACCGTGCCCAGCGGATCCGTGTCCAGGTCCTCGTAGCGGATCTCGACGAACGTGTCCGCCGGCAGGCCGGCGCTGTCGGCGATCAGCCGGTCCATCAGGCGCGGATAGCTGCGCAGCACGAAGTCGTCGATGTCGACCCGGTCGTAGCGCTGCAGGGCGAGCTGCTCGAACATCTTGCCGAAGAACCGCCGCGACGACTCGAACACCTCGTAGGGATTGCGGTGGATGTGGATGAACTTCGCGCCCGGCAGCATGTCGTGCAGCATGCCGACCCGCGCCGTGTACACCGGGTTCTTGATCAGCAGCCGCCGGTTGCCCTGGGCCAGCGCCAGCTTGCCCAGCAGATAGCGGAACCTGTCCTGCCAGGCGGCGACCTCCCGCTCGCTGCAGCCCTCGAAGAACACGCCGCGCTCGAAGTGCCGCCACAGGTGCTTGGGGAAATAGACGCCGTGGAAGAAGGAGAGCGGGATCATGTTGGCCAGCGCGAACTCGTCCTCCTGGGGCGAGTCCGGATTGACCGGGATGGCATCGACGAAGCGGTCCTCGGGCAGCTGCTTTTCGATCATCGGGCGCAGCCAGGAGCCCAGCAGCAGCATGTCCCACGGCATGCCGGTGGCCATCGGCGAGACGAAGCCGAAGCCGGCCTTGCTGAGCACGTTGTACAGGTGCGTGGTGCCGCTGCGCCAGTGGCCGACGATGAACACCGGCGGCGGCATCGGCGGCGCCCGGCGCAGCCTGCGGGCCGTGTAGACCCGCTCCGCCGCGGTGAACGGCGACCGCCCCAGCGCCGACAGCACCGCCATCGCCGCCTGCGGCAGGCATCCGGGGCGGACGCCGCCGTTGCGCACCAGCAGGGGGACCACGGTGCCGAGGTTGCTGCCGCTCAGGGGATGCATGGGCTGTTTTCGCTTCGCCATCGGGGTCCCCTGCGCTGCGGTCGGTTTGTCGGTCATAGGTCGGCGATGTCCGCGGGCCCGGCAAGGGGACGCGTGCCAAGTCTTCCGGCGGTCACTCCAGCACGACGAGCACCATCGGCCGCTCGACCCGGCCCTCGGCCACCAGGCGCAGCGGGAAGTCGGCGCTGCGGTCGGCGAACGTGTCCTCGTCCATGACCACGGCGACGCGGCCGTACGCCTGCCAGCGCGCCCTGAGCTCCTCGGGCAGCGCGATGTCCTCCAGCGGCGCCCCGAAGTGGTAGGTGAACGTGCCCGGATAGATGCGGAACATGACCGGGTGGTAGCCCTCGTCGGCCAGCTCGCGCAAGGCCGTCGCCAGCGGCCGCGGGCTGAACGCCGCGTTCAGCGACGGCGCCACCGTGTACGAGAGCTGCACCACGCCGAGAGTGGTCCCGGCCAAAAGCACCAGCAGCCCCTGGCGCAGCGGCCGGCGGCGCACGGCGAACAGCGCCACCGCCGACCCGGCGGCGATCGCCGCCAGCAGCGGCAGGCCGGCGATCGCCACGTCCAGCGCGTCTTGGGCGAACCCGAACACCGCTTCGGCCGCGACGGCCGCGGCCAGCAGCCCGCCCAGCACCGCAGTCAGCACGAAGAACCGTGCCGACTCCGGCGCCGTGAGCCGGTGCAGCGCCAGCGCGGTCAGGCCGGCCAGGGGCACCAGGAGGGGGATCATGTAGATGTGCGACTTGCCGCTGAGCAGGTCCAGCAGCACGAACCCGCTGACGAAGGCCACGCCCAGGAACGCAGGCCCGCCCTCCGCCGGGCCGCCGCGACGGAGCCAGGCGGCCACGCCCGCTGCAATGCCCTGCCGTACGCTGCGCATCGCCAGGAGAACCGGCCACGGTATCCAGAGCACCGGCAGCAGCACGAAATAGAACCAGAACGGCTTGCTGTGCTCCCAGTCGCCGACCGCGCGCTGCAGCACGTGGGTCTGCAGCAGATGCGTGACGAAGTCCCAGCCGGCGAACACGCCCGCGGCGAGCAGCCAGGCCCCCGGCACCGCCGCCGCCACGGCCAGCCCCGCCGCCACGTCCCAGGCCAGCAGCCGGCCCAGCCGCCGCCGCACCGCCAAGAACGCGACCGCGGCGAGCACCGGAAAGGCGATCCCCAGCGGCCCCTTGGTCAGCACCGCCAGCCCGGCGAAGAGGAAGGCGAGCACGACTCGCCAGTCCGCCCGCGGCCGGCTGAGCCCCAGAAAGAAGAACAGGTGCGACAGGGCGATGAACGCCGCGAACAGCAGGTCCATGCGCCGGTAGTGCATCAGCCCGGTCACGTACAGGGTGGCCAGCAGCACCAGCCCGGTCGTCACCGCCGCCGCCGGCCCGATCGTGTGGCGCGCCAGCAGGTGCGCCGCGGACACGAAGGCCAGCGCCGACAGCGCCAGGGCCAGCGAGAAGATCCACGGCTCCACCGACCCGAAGAGTTCGGCCAGGGCGCCGAGCAGCCAGAACCACAGCGGCGGCTTGTCGGGATAGTCGGCGCCGTTCAGGGTCAGCACGAACCAGTTGCCGCGCTCCAGCATCTCGCGCAGCACGGCGGCGTGGCGGACCTCGTCCATGTACCACAGGTCGCGGCGGCCCAGCGCCGGCAGCGTCTGCACCGCCACGACGGCGGCGTACAGCAGCAGCGGGTGCCGCCACAGCGCGTCGAGCCAGGCCGCGGCCGGACGCCGCGGCGCCGCCCTTGCCCGTGCCGCCGCTCCGGTGCCGCCCAGGCCGGCACTGCCGCTGTCCGCCGTCCGCTCAGCCATGTACCCGTCCATGTACCCGTCCACCGTCGCGTTGCCGGCGATTCGCTGCCGCGATGCGCCGTCCGCCGGGGAGGTACATGGTGCGGCGGGATCGCTCAACCCGAAACCGGCCGCGGAGGCGCGGCGCCCTCTTTCGGCCGTCGCCAAATGCCGCAGCGGGCGGGAGTGGAGAATCCTGGGGAATGTTCCCGCAGTCATGGACGGTCGCGACAGCGTCTTCTGCATTGCTTATAAGTCTCAACAATAACCTTTCGTCGGTTTGCGGAATGTTCCGTTGCCCTGAATTCCCGCTTGTCTCATCCTCTTGTTGTCGGTAGCGCACGAGGTCGGTCTCGTCATCAACCTGGGCATGCCGCGGCGGGCCGGCGGGGGAACTTGACGGGTCGGGTCGGCTGGGCCGCCTCGGGGCCCGGTCGACATGACATCATCGGGAGGACAGGGATGATCGGGAGGACAGGGATGCGACCACGCCGGATGCTTGCCCTGCTCGCCGTGGCGGGCCTCTGGCCCATGACGGCGGCCGCCGTCACGCCGCAGGATTTCGAACTGGAGACCGCGCAGGATCTGGTCGACGTATGTTCCGTGACGCCGGAGGATCCGCTGGCGGAGCAGGCCGTCAACTACTGCTACGGCTTCGTCACCGGCGCCATGCACTACCACCGCGCCGTCGCCGCCGGGCCCGACTACCGGCCCATCGTCTGCCCGCCGGAACCGCCGACCAACCGCGAGGTCGTCGACTTCTTCCTCGAGTGGGCGCAGGATCCGGCCAACAGCCAGTACCTGAGCGAGCCGCCCGTGGAGACCCTGCTGTTCGCCGGGTCCCAGGAGTTTCCTTGCGAATAGGGCCACCCCCTGCGGGCATCTCCGGGCGGCGTCCGGCGCCTCGCCTCACCGGCGTCAGCCCCGCCGGCCGCCCCGTGTTGATCAGGACATCCGAAGGATCACGGACATGAAGCGTTTCGTGTTGCCCCTCGCGCTGGCCGGCGCCCTCGCCGCCGGTGCCTGCGCCGACCTCAGCGCGACCGAACAGCGCGTGCTGACCGGCGGCGCCGGCGGCGCCGCGGGCGGCGCCGCCATCGGCGCGCTGGCCGGCAATGCCACGGCCGGTGCGGCCATCGGCGGTGCCGCCGGCCTGCTCGGCGGCTTCATCTACGACCAGCACCGGCGCACCCAGGAGCGCTTCGAGTAATCCCGGGCACCCGTCAATTGCGGGGACACATTAATTGCGGGGACACATCACTCAATTCCGGCCGCGGCGCAACCCGGCATGCCGTGCCGGCTCGAATTAAGTGATGTGTCCCCGCAATTCCCCGCAACTCGCGGCTTGAATTAAGTGATGTGTCCCCGCAATTCGGGGCCCCGCAGCGCCCCGCAACTCTCGGAGCCCCTCCGAGACGCCCCGGCCGGAAGCGCGATCCCCGTATCGCTCGGCCTCGAACGCGGCTATACACTCGGACCGAATACGGCCATCGGCAAAGTCAAAGACTTCGAAGGGAGAGCGGGCATGCGTGGACTCATCGGGACCCTGGCCGCGGCGGCCATGCTGGTCCTTGCCGCGTCGGCGGCGACTGCACAACTCGGCGCGCAATTCCTGGACAGCATCGCCGACCTGAGCAGCGCGGACATCCGGATCATCGAGCGTACGTCCCAGCAGGAAATGGACGATGCGGAGGTGGGCGACGTCCGCGCCTGGGAGAACCCGGACAGCGGCGCCACGGGCACGATCTCGGTCATGCGCGAGTTCGAGGAGCAGGGCCTGACCTGCCGCGATCTGCTGCACCGCATCACGACCAGGGGCCGGGCGCCGCGAGAGTTGAGGACCGCGCAGTGCCGGCAGCCGGACGGCACCTGGGTGCCGCTGCGCGAGGTCCGCCAGTCCCAGTAGCCGGCGGCGAAACAGGCGACGGGGCCGGCGCCGGCCGCGACCGGCATGGTGGGCCGCCTGCGGCATTATTTCCTTGCGGACGCTCTGGAAGAGGTTGCCCAAGCCCCTCTTCGCAATAAGGATATAAGGACGGGAGTCCTGCGGGACCAAGGGCAGCGGTGCGCGAAGCGTGCGCAAGCCGCACGACACCGCGGAAGGATCGGATCCATGAGTGTTTCCTTATCCCTCGCGCACGGCCGCGTGCCGACCGGTGCGGCCGTGCTGCTCGCCGCGGCCCTCGCCCTGCCGCTTGCCGCCTGCGACTCTGAAGACGGCAGCCAGGCCACGGCCGCCGCACCGCCGCCGGCGGTCACCGTCGTGCCGGTGACCCGCGAACCGGTCACCGAGCAGGTCGAGTTCGTCGGCCGGGTCGAGGCGACCGACCATGTCGACCTGCGCGCCCGCGTCACGGGTTTCCTCACCGAGCGCGCCTTCGAGGAGGGCGACGACGTCGCCGCGGGCGACCTGCTGTTCCTGATCGAGCCCGATCCCTACGAGGCGGCGGTGGCCCAGGCGCAGGCCGCCCTGCAGCGCGCCCAGGCGGGGGTGCCGCAGACGCAGAACGCGTTGCGGCGTGCCGAGCAGCTGTTCCAGCGCGGCAACATCTCCGAGGCTGCCGTGGACGATGCCGTCGCCGCCGCCGCACAGGCGGAGGCGGACGTGGCGGCCGCCGAGGCGGCGCTGCGCCAGGCCGAGCTCAACCTCGGCTACACGCGGATCACCACCCCCCTCGCCGGACGCACCAGCCGGGCCGCCTTCAGCGTGGGCAACCTGGTCGGCCCGGACAGCGGCGTGCTGGCCAGCGTCACGTCCATGGACCCGATCTACGTGATGTTCAGTCTCAGCGAGCGCGACCTGATCGAGTTCCGCCGCAACCTCCGGGACGGGGGACAGCAGGTCGGCGATGTCGTGCTGCGCCTGCGCCTGCCCGACAACAGCGCCTACGACCACGGCGGGCGCATCAACTACACCTCGCCGCGGATCGACCCGAACACCGGCACCGTGCCGATTCGCGGCGTGTTTCCCAATCCGGACAGCCTGCTGCAGCCCGGCCTGTTCGTCACCGTGATCGCCAGCGGGAGCGATCCGGAACTGGTGCTGACGGTGCCGCAGTCGGCCGTGCAGCAGGATCAGGCCGGGGCCTTCGTGCTGGTCGTCGACGAGAACGACACCGTTCAGATCCGGCGCGTCACCACCGGCCGGCAGGAGGGCGCCTCCTGGGTCATCCAGGGCGGGCTCGACGAGGGCGACCTGGTCATCGTCCAGGGTTTGCAGCGGGTCCGGCCCGGCATCGTCGTGAACCCGACCGTCCAGGCGCAGGCCGCCGAAGGATAGGCTCATGCTCTCCGCCTTCTTCATCGACCGGCCCAAGTTCGCCTTCGTCATTTCCATCGTCATCTCCCTGGCCGGGCTGATCGGGCTGACCCAGCTGCCGGTGGCCGAGTTCCCGGACATCTCGCCGCCGCAGGTGCAGGTGACGGCGGCCTATCCCGGCGCCAGCGCCCAGGTGGTGGAGGAGACGGTTGCGGCCCCGATCGAGGCGCAGGTCAACGGCGTCGACGACATGCTGTACATGTCGTCGACCAGCGCCAACGACGGCAGCTACGTCCTCAACGTCACCTTCGCGGTCGGCACCGACCCGGACATTGCCGCGGTCAACGTGCAGAACCGCGTCGCCCTGGCCCTGCCGCAACTGCCGGAGGAGGTCAGCCGGCGCGGCGTGTCGACCAAGAAGCAGTCGACCAACATGCTGCTGGTGGTGAACCTGTATTCGCCCGGCGGCACGTTTGACGAGATCTTTCTTAGCAACTTCGCCGCCATCAACCTGCGCGACGCCATCGTCCGCCTGCCCGGCGTCGGCGACGCCGCCATTCTGGGCGCGCTCGACTACGGCATGCGCATCTGGCTGGACCCGGACCGGCTGACCGCCCTGGGTCTGAGCACCCAGGACGTGATCAACGCCATCCGCGACCAGAACGTCCAGGTCGCCGCCGGCCAGATCGGGGCGGCACCGGCGCCGGAGACCCAGCAGTTCCAGTTCACCATCCAGGCGCGCGGCCGGCTGAGCGATCCCGCCGAGTTCGGCAGCATCATCGTCCGCGCCAACCCGGACGGCTCGACCGTGCGCATCCGCGACGTGGCGCGGGTCGAGCTCGGCTCGCAGAGCTATGCCGCCTATGGCCAGCTCAACGGCAACCCCAGCACCGTCATCGCCGTCTACCAGTCGCCCGGCGCCAACGCCCTGGCGGTCGCCGATGACGTGCGCGCGCTGATGGAGGCGCAGGCCGAGCGCTTTCCCGAAGACCTGGAATGGACGATCGTCTACGACACCACGCTGTTCATTTCCGAAACGATCAACGAGGTGATCATCACCCTGGCGATGGCCTTCGTCCTGGTCGTGCTGGTCGTGTACGTGTTCCTCCAGGACTGGCGCTCGACCCTGATTCCGACGATCGCCATCCCGGTGTCGCTGATCGGCACCTTCGCCGTGCTGCTCGCCGTCGGCTTTTCCCTGAACACCATTTCGCTGTTCGCGCTGATTCTGGCGATCGGACTGGTCGTGGACGACGCCATCGTCGTCGTGGAGAACGTCCAGCGCCTGATGGAAGAGGAAAAGCTGTCGCCGCGGGACGCGACCCGCAAGGCGATGCAGCAGGTCTCCGGCCCGGTGATCGCCACGACGCTGGTGCTGCTGGCGGTGTTCGTGCCGACCATGTTCCTGCCCGGCCTGACCGGGCGGCTCTACCAGCAGTTCGCGGTGACCATTTCGGTCGCCGTGGTGATCTCGTCGATCAACGCGCTGACGCTGAGCCCGGCGCTGTGCTCGGTGCTGCTCAAGCCGGGCGGGCCCAGCCGCGGCTTCCTGCTGCGCCGGTTCGAGTCGTTCCTGGAGCGGTCGCGCAACGGCTATGTCGCCGCGGTGCGCTACCTGTTGCGGCGCATCGTGATCGGGCTGGTGTTCCTCGGGCTGACCTTTGCCGGCGTCTACTGGCTGGTCCAGGCGGTGCCGACGGGATTCATTCCCAGCGAGGACCGCGGCGCGTTCTTCGTCGACATCCGCCTGCCCGATGCCGCCGCCCTGCCGCGTACCGAGGCCGTGGTCGACCAGGTCACCGAAATTCTCATGAACACCGAGGGTGTGGCCAACGTGGTCTCGGTGCCCGGCTTCAGCCTGGTCAGCGGCGCGGTCTCCTCGAACGCCGGCCTGGTCATCGCGGTGCTGGAGCCGTGGGGCGAGCGCCAGGATCCCGAGCTGTTCCTGAACAACATCCTGCAGCGGCTGCGCGGCCAGTTCTTCGCCATCACCACCGCCAACGTGTTCCCGTTCAACATCCCGCCGATCCCCGGCCTGGGCACCACCGGCGGCTTCGAGCTGCAGCTCCAGGCGCTGGGCGGCCAGGAACCGCGGGAGCTGGCCTCGACCATGGGCGGGTTGATCGTCGCCGCCAACGAGAACCCGGCGCTGTCCGGTGTGTTCAGCACCTTCAGCGCCTCGGTGCCGCAGCTCTACGTCGACCTGGACCGCGACAAGGCGCGCACCCTGGGCATCCCGATCACCGAGGTCTTCACCGCGCTGCAGACCAATCTCGGCTCGCTGTACGTCAACGACTTCAACCTGTTCGGCCGCGTCTACCGGGTCATGCTGCAGGCCGAGATGCCGTTCCGCACCAGCATCGGCGACGTCAGCCGGATCCACGTGCGCACCGCCGGCGGGGACATGGTGCCGCTGCGCACCCTGGCGACCGTGGAGACGATCCTGGGGCCGGAGCTGGTCACCCGCTACAACCTGTTCCGCTCCGCCCGCATCAACGGCGAGCCGGCGCCGGGCTTCAGCTCCGGCCAGGCGATCGCCGCGGTGGAGCGGGTCGCTGCCGACTCGCTGCCCGACGGCTACGGCTTCGAATGGACCGGCCAGGCGCTGGAGGAGATCCAGTCCGGCGGCCAGGCGCCGATCATCTTCGCAATGGCGTTCATTTTCGCCTATCTGTTCCTGGTCGCCCAGTACGAGAGCTGGTCGGTGCCGATCTCGGTCATGCTGTCGATCTCGGTGGCGGTGCTGGGCGCGCTGCTGGCGCTGTGGCTGACCGGGCTGGACAACAGCGTGTACGCGCAGATCGGCTTCGTCATGCTGATCGGCCTGGCGGCCAAGAACGCCATCCTGATCGTCGAGTTTGCCAAGGAGCAGCGCGAGGCCGGCCTGTCCATCGTCGAGGCGGCGGTGACGGCGTCGCGCCTGCGCTTCCGCGCCGTGATGATGACCGCGTTCTCGTTCCTGCTCGGCATCCTGCCGCTGGTGGTGGCGACCGGCGCCGGCGCGGCCAGCCGGCGCGCCATCGGCACCACCGTGTTCGGCGGCATGCTGCTGGCCACGCTGGTCGGCATCCTGATAATCCCGGTGCTGTACGTCGTGTTCCAGTGGCTGCGCGAGAAGACCAAGGGCGGCCGCCGCGCGGACCCTGTCCCGGAACCGGCGCCGGAGACCGCCGCCGAAAAGCCGGTCGGCGCCGACTGACCGACGCGAAGGCGGTTGCGGGACCTGCGGCATCGGCGCGAACCCCGATCACAAATTCTCAACCCTTCGCTCACATGATCGGGGCTGCGAACCGGCGGGGCAGGGCCTGGGGGATTGCATCCCGCCGGGGAGATCTGACAAGGGTTGCGCCGGACGGGCAGGCCCGAGCCGGCCGTCCCCGTCGTCTCCCCGCGACCGCCGGCCCCCACGGACTGTCGGCATCCTGAAGGCACCCATGGCGATGGGCTTTGTCGACCTGTTGCAGGACAACCTCGAGCGGCGCACCAGCCGGGTCATGGCGCTGCTGGCGCCGGAGGATCCGGCGACGCCGGCGTTGCCGTTCGCCGTGGCACCGGCATTCCTGGACATCTACGGGCAGGTGCTGCGGCTCGGCACGATTCCGCTGATCGCCAGCCGGCGGCAGATCCAGCTCCTGGAAAAGCAGTACGACTGGGAGGCCGAGGGTCAGCGTCACCTGGTCGAGATCCTCAGGCAGCGCTCCAACCCGATCTTCGACGCCTGGGACGCCGCCTGGGACAACCTGTGGGCCAACTACGACCCCAACCGCCAGCCGCCCCCGCCGAAACGCGGCCGCCCCGAGAAATCCGACGGCAAGGGCGGGCTGGCCCGCGCCGTCACCGGCCTGTTCGGCAACCACAAGACCAGGCCGGATACGCAGGGCGACAGCGATTCGCCGGCGGCCGGAACGACCGGTCCGCGGCCGGTGCTGGCCGGTCTGCGCGCCATGATCCAGGAGCACGCCCGCCAGCACGGCTATGTGCCGCCCCGCGAGGACGACGTCAGCCTGCTCAAGGAACTGGTCCGGGTGCACCCGAAGACGATCGAGGAGGCGTGGCGCGAGCTGATCCAGGTCCACGCCCAGGAATTCCGTCCGACCGACCCGACCGAGAAGCTGCGCCGGGGCTCGCTGCGCGAGGCCATGCTCAAGTGGCAGTACTCGCTGCCGACCCGGCTCAGCGAGCTGCTGATTCTCAAGGCGGCGGCCGACCTGGAATACTGCGATGCCGAGTTCGTCCGGCAGTACATCCGACAGTCCGCCCGCACCCAGGAGGAAGGCGAACGGGCGCTGCCGTACCTCACCGCCTACGGAAAGACCATGAAGCGGGTGATTCGGTAGCCGGGGCGGTGTCCTGCGGCCCTCGCCTGCCGCTTCCCGGATCGCTGCACGGCAAGCCCCGGTGCGCTACCGCCGGCCCGCGCAAACCAGATCCCGGATCGACACGCCGTCGATCGAAACGCAATGGCCGTAGCGCCCCGTGCCGCGATGCGCAGCGTCCCCGGACGCCGGGGTGCTGGATTTTTATCTTGACAGCCTAGGAATATCGGCCTACACCGCCTCCCCTCGACTGTGTCAATCGCTATCCAGGAGCATAACTTTCACAGATTCGCGTTTGGGTAGGTCTGAGGCAGGTCGGGCAGCGTGGCAGGGCGGCGCTCAGGATCAGGGCGAGGTATTGGCAGAGGGTGGGGATGGAGGTTCTGGTGTGGCGAACCAGCCGCACGGTCGACGGCGGGCCGAGGGGGGAA
>Ga0081535_100138_pt1 | contig 68045 bp, 60 predicted proteins | sample HotLakmasection3_FD_71020 | JGI IMG/M metagenome (GOLD analysis project Ga0081535, IMG submission 71020) | Hypersaline microbial mat communities from Hot Lake, Washington, USA - Section #3 (SPADES assembly) (version 2) | ecosystem: Environmental > Aquatic > Non-marine Saline and Alkaline >... | reverse complement strand
CGTCCCATGGTTGTTCTCATCTCCCTGACGCTGAATTGAGCGCAGTGTATGAGCACTTCCAGATGGGGTGAATAGGACCTGCCGAAGTTGGCGCGATTCAGGTGCCGAAGTTGGCGCGATTCAGGTGCCGAAGTTGGCGCGATTTAGGTGCCGAAGTTGATGCGATTTTGCACCGGTCATGGAAGATACCGGCATTCCGGCCAGAGCGGCTTTCTGGAAACCTGCTGCCCGCCGAATCATGGTGCGAAGCCCAGTGGACAGCCGTGCGTTGGGATCTGAATCAACCAGCACCACGTCGCCAAGGTTGCTCAGGTAGGTGGCGACATGGACCGCTGTTACCGACTTACCGCAACCACCCTTATATCCGGTCACCGTGATAATCTTCATCCCGAAATATTAGCATCTGGCTTTCTGGTTGGATGGTTTTCTGGCTACTTCTCCAAGTCGAGCTAGGACTTGTGGGAAGGATAAGTCTCAAACACTGGCTCAATCAGATGTCGAATACCCCCTGCAAACTGATCAACCATAGGACCATGGCATTCGGCCTCAAAGAACTCCACAAGGGCTTGATAGAACCACAAGTAGTCCTCCTTACTCCCCTCAAACCGTTCCCAAATATCGTCGCCATATATCTCGATATTGATCAGCAACGACCGCAAATTATGCAGCTTATCCGCCAGCGCCACCCGCTGCGCCTCAGGCCCAGCCTGCTGAATCTGCTGGAGATAGGCCAGCTTATGCTCCCGCCAGCTCTGACCAGCCTCTCGCGGGGGTTCCGTACAGGCATCCACAATGGCGACCACCTCAGGGCCAAACTGCTGCAAAATCAGAGATCGGGTGGCCTCTCCTCCCTGATCCTCCACCGCATCGTGGAGTAGCGCCGCCATCGCTTCGGTTTCGCTGCCGCCGTCTTCTAAGACCAGTGCGGCTACGCTCATGAGGTGGGCCATATAGGGAATCGGCCTTACTTTTCGCACCTGCCGGGAATGGAGGCTGAGGGCCAGGCTGAACGCCTCAGCTAATCGTTGGGTGAGGATGACAGGACTTGGGCTACAGCTCATAGAACAACATTTCCCGCTGAATTTCTTGAATCATTCGCTATCGCAGATCCCATGGCAGCAGCACCTCTACGTGGGGACGCCAGGCCCTCAGCCGCTGGCGAACGTTGGGGTCATGTTGGCGAAAGGTGGCCTGGTAGTAAGCGTCTTGCGGCGACCGCTGGTGCAGCACCGCCAGCATCTGTTGCTGCTGGTCGCCCTGTAGATGCCGCTGAATGTAGCGCAGCACTTCGCCATGGGACACCTTTTCAAACGTGGTATGGCGCTTGGTCCCCTGGATGTATCGGGTATCCCAGAGGGGATCAAACCGCAGGAAGAGCTGCTGGGCAGGCTGGTAATAGTCGAACCCCCAGGCATCATCAATGGCGATTTCAATTTCGTCAGGAGTGGGCAAGGTCTGGTGTTGAAACCGCTGTTGTAAGGCTGGAGGAATCTCAGCCGCATCCCAGGACATTGGCGTCATGGACAGAATGCGGTCGAGGCGATAGTTGCGCCAATCTAGAGTGTCGGTGGGTGCCTGGGGAACGGTGCCAAAGGCGCAGAGGTAGGGGCCTCGGCGGTAGTAGTAGATGCACACCGGATAGACCACCACAGACACCGGTTGGGCGCTGCCTGCCGGTTGATAGCTCAGCGTCACTGGCGGCACAGGCTCCCGCTGCCACAGATCCACCAGCAGCGCCTGCCAGTCGTCTACCCGGTCGAGCTTCTGGCGAGAGATGATGTAATCGACATGGACGAAAAAGCGCCGACTGCCGCCCAGGGGTTGGGTCAGGTTTTCGGCAATCGCCGCCAGGTCCGGCTGGGTTAGAAAACTCACCTCAGTTTTAGAGGCCCAGGCGTCCGAAAGTTCTGGCTGGGGCAAGTCCGGCCAGGTTTCGACCTTTGTGAACTGCTTTCCCTGCTGGTCGAGCCAGCCCATCTCCGTCAGCACTCGCAAATCGCGGTACAGAGTACGGCGGGTAAAGCCGAATAGCCGTTCTTCATACAGCAGCTTGGGTAGCTGGCCAGGCAGGCAATTATGTTCTGCCAGGGATTGCTGAAACTGCTCCATCTGGCCCTGCAGCGTCTGCTGGTTCTGGTCAGCCAGGCGGTATTGCTGCCACTGCGGTTCTTTCAGGTGAACCTCTGGGTGGAATAACCAGGCTACCGTGGGTTTGGCGCAGGGACAGGCCGGATCATGCAGTTCGGGCGCTTCATCGTGGGCTGGATGGCTGTCGCTGAAAAAGCCATGCCGCCAGTCGGCATAGGTGAAGGCATCGCCGAGGGGTAGACGGGTATCCTCGTCTCCGTAGAGCAAACGCAGCCAGACCCAGCGGCGAATGGCCGGGAGAAAGTTCTGTTTTAGCGAACCCCCGGCTAACCACTGCAGCAGCGTGACGCTGGGAGGAACCGGGTTGAGCACATCGATCATCTCAGGGAAGCCCATGACTGCCTCTGAGTGTGCCACAGCCCTGGAAGTCGGGATTTCCGATAAAATCGGGATGCTTTATCAAGCTCAGCTCGAAACCGGTGGCTTTCCCGCAGGAACAGCTCGACCTCTGAATTTGAACAAGGTTTAATCAGGCAGTTGCTATGGCCGCAGTTCATCTCCAGCGCACAACCCACCAAACGCCGGATGGGCTCCACTACCAATACCTACACATTCGCATTACCTCGGCGGATGGGTTGCTGGTCCCCGACGACTTGAAAGCCATGACGCTGCCCACCGATCTGGTCTGGAGCATAGGGGTGGTGATTGAGGGAAAGGCTCCCATCTGGCTGTACAGCTACCTGGTGCATGAGTGCCATGCGGCGGTATGGGTAGCCTGTTTTGATCCGCGTTTGGGGGATGGCACTCCCAACTCTGGCGGAGCAGTGGTGGTGGCAACCCACTCGCGCCAGGTTTCGATAGGCCAGGTGATTGCGGTGACGCTGGCTGAAGATACCCTGCTGCAGTCATGATTCAGCTCCAGCTGATTCCCCTACCGGAGCAGGTGCTCGCGGCCTTTCCCTATCCGGCCAGTCAGGATATTGAACCCCACGAATTGGCGGATCTCTCCCTGCCTCCCGAGGTTGATCTGCGGCAGCCCATTATTTTGTTTGGCCAGGTTCCCCAATGGGTCTATGGTTGCTTGGTCAACCTGTGCCGGGAGGTGCCGGTGCTGGCCTGCTTTCAAGCGTCTTTAGGAGCCGCAGTGGTGATCCATAGCCGCAGGGCTGACTTGCGGGTAGGGGATACCCTGCCGATTGCGTTAAGGTCGCAGCCTGCGCCAGCGGTGCTGGTGGGTGGCCCTCCCGATAGTGGCAAAAGCGTATTCTCGAATGCCCTACGCCTGAGCCTGATGCGCCAGTATCCCCAATGTCAGGTCTATCTGTATCGAGCCAACTGGGATGGGGAAGGCAACTGGAGCCATGAAGCCAGCAATCAGTCCTTTGTGAAAGGGCTGGTGCAGCAATACGAACGGCGTATCCACGAGCAGCCCAAAGCAGCAGAGCGGATGCGGCTGTTCTTTGAGTTTCATGGGGAAGCGGTGGCCAATCTGCGAAAGCTGGTGGATCTGGTGATTGTGGATGTAGGAGGGCTGTGCCAGGAGGAGAAGCAGCCGGTGCTGGAGCAATGTACCCACTACATCGTGGTCAGCCGTGATCCAGACCGTATTCCTGAGTGGCGACGGTTTTGTGAACCGACGCTGGAGCCGTTAAGCCTGATTTACAGCGTGCGAGACTCGACCTGTGAGGTGCTGAGAACTGAGCCGGTGCTGGAGGTCAGAGCCGGTCCCTGGCAGCGAGGTGTCACTCAGGCTGTGCCGGAGGAGATTGTGAGAGTGGTGCGGTCGATTCTGAATATGGATTAGGCCCAAAAGCCTCCTAAAGCCGCACTTTTGGTTTGAGGTGAGTCATCACCAGCCGCCGCTGACTGCTGGTTTCGGCGGTAGTTTCCACCCGTAGCGGCAATAGGTAGGTGCCATCGTTCAGCACAACCCAAAAATCAACGGCACTGTCCGTCGCTGGGAACAGTCCCTTCTGGTTGCCTGCGGTGCCGTCGTAAGGAGGTGCCGACGGTGGTGATGATAGTGCGCATGTCCTCGTTCTTTACCTGGTAAGGTGCTAGTTTTAAGCCATTATCGCGACGATGCTAATATTCTCAACTCTGTGCATCGGTTTAGTGGGTTTTTCGGTTGTCATCAATTCCTCAGCGCCAACAGCGAATGCCGCTGCAACATGCAGAGCATCTATGGCTGCAAGGCCGTATTGACAGGCAAGACCATAGGCATTGTCGATTAGTTGGTCCAAATCACTGGCCCAAAATTCGACTTCAGAAAAATAAGATTCATAAAACTGAACCTCGATTTTTCTATCAAAATAAGTGGCTTTTGGTAACACTTCCAGACGGACAAACTCGCTGGATGCAAACTCTCGTTCTTGATCTTCGAGTATTGTCAATGCGGTTTCAGAGCAAGCTTCGGTACCCCTGGCAGCTGCGAGTAAAACGCCTGAATCAATGAACGTGCGAATCATACTTCAAAGGACCCAACCGTTCTCGCTGTTCTGAAATTTCGTGTTGAATTTCCTCTGGGGTTAGCAATGGTTCTCCAGAAGCAACAATTTGGGCGCGTAGCTCCCGTAGCCGTTGCCCCAGGGAAGGTATGCGTTCACGAGCTAGAGAATGTTTAGAGCCATTTGCGGTTAACTGACCTGATTCAGGCGACTGAGCAGTGGTAGAACCGGGTCTATGAGCTAATGACTCGGCAAAAGCTAACACCTGCTGCTGCTCTTCGGGGGTCAGGTTGCGGACTTGAGCGAGTATGGCTTGTTCGAGGGTCATGGCAGAGGTGCCGAGTGAATTTTCACCCCTTCACTTTAAACTCATTACTCTCCAGCTTGCTGCTTCAGAAGTCTGACGAGGTCATCGCCTAACTACAATTCGGCATTGTCTACTACAGCTTTATTCGGCATGGTTCAGCTCTCGCAGTAGGTCTGCTTCGGTGTATTGAAACGGCGAGACCTGGTAGCGAGATAGGGCCTGAATGAACTCAGCACGGGTTAACCCGGCAATTTCGGCGGCTTTACCTTGCGAGATTTGCTCCAGTTCGTACCATTTCACAGCGGCGGCTATCCGCATCTCCTGGGCAAACTCGTCGGGAGTTTTGCGAAGGGCTGAGAATACGGTTTCAGGCAGGTTAAGGGTGATGCTGATCATGGGGTTACAGGAAGCAGAGCGCTTGCTCTTATTGTGACTGATTTCTGTCTGGTTGTTTGATAAAACGCCCATTAGATAGCTCAAAGCCCCACATTGTTGAGCAATGTAGGGCTTTAGATTTTGGAGTTCCAACTATTCCGAATTAAACCCTTCGGTTGGGCCTACGGGTTTCGCGATCTTCGCAAATCCGTTGCAAGTTTGTTTCCAACTATTCCGAATTAAACCCTTCGGTTGGGACGACCAAGTCTACACCATTAATCGTGGTGAAGAACTAGAGATTCAGTTTCCAACTATTCCGAATTAAACCCTTCGGTTGGGTCCCTTGTTCAATGCTCATATCCATGTATCTGGCAGCGAACGTTTCCAACTATTCCGAATTAAACCCTTCGGTTGGGATTAACCCTCAGGGGCATCGCACATTGTTTTGTATCAATCGTACTTGACAAATAGAACCTAAGGGAGGGTAAGCACTGTTATCGCCAATGCCGTCCAACCGCCATAATTGTGGTGGAATCATAGAGTTCTCCGACAACGAGGGAGTTCGTCAGATGGCCCAAGGCTTTGGCAAGCGCGTGCTTAAACCGCAAGAACAGCGAGAAGCGAAGATCCTCAAGCAGAGTGTCTTATGGGTCAAGGAGATGATCGTGCCGCAGCAATAAATGCTATTGGTTTCCAACTATTCCGAATTAAACCCTTCGGTTGGGACTCAGGGAAAGTTTCTGACTCCCTTCAGGAGCTTCGGGGTTTCCAACTATTCCGAATTAAACCCTTCGGTTGGGAAAGTGACCCTCGTTAACAACGATTTCTCATCTGAGGTTTCCAACTATTCCGAATTAAACCCTTCGGTTGGGAAAACCCCACATCAGCCCAACCCCTATTGAGGGAACTTATGTTTCCAACTATTCCGAATTAAACCCTTCGGTTGGGTGCGCCATTTTGAAAGCCTGATGCCGTAAGGCATCCAAACCCCTCGATCCACGCATGTCTACTTTAACACCTTCCTGGGCTTATTAGACTGCCTGTCGGCTTAGCCCAAACCCTTGCTGCATAAGGTTTCCACCCATGACGACGATGGAATCAGCATTTCAGCCAATCTGGCTCATGCGTGGAAGTCATCTCATCCTGTTAGAAAATACGGGGGAAATATTCTAAACAATGTAGAAATCTGGTGGTTCTTCGGGCGGTGGGCTGCCGATTGACAGCGCTTTGCCAAAAGAGTCTCTGGTAATCCAATACAGCCGTACAATATTTTGGCCTATCGCCCAGCTCGAAAGACTGTATTGGCTGTTAATGCCAGGGCCGGAAACAATTCCGAGTGAATCTGCTCATCTCCTCGAAACTGGCTCACCTGGTACTCATCGCCAGAAGCCTTTATCTGCCGTAGGGTGGGCACTGCCCACCAGCCTTAAATCAGTGCCATTCATGTATAGAGGTCATTCCTATGCGTAAACAAATTATTGAATACACCTCTCCTCTGGATGCGTTGGTTGCTTTAGCCAAGCAGCTCAATACCTATGAAATCAAATACCAGATGGATTCGGTAGAGTTTTTCAGTCAGTACAGCCAGGGGCAAACTTCTGATGATGAAGATTTTGTTGAGTGGGCTGGCAGTTATCAGCACTATCTGGCTTTGCATCAGGAATTAGAACATCGGCTCAAAAATGTCGCGTGAACTTTTGACAAATTACTGTGACGTTGTTGAGTAACAGTTATGGTCCCTGCCTGATGTCTTATTTGGCGCACTAAATATACTTAGCCATGGTTAGCGGCTGGGGGTGGCCTGAAACCATTAAAATGAATACCTTTGGTACATTAGAAAATTAGGGGTAAGGAAGGAGTTTAAGACCTTGGATAAAGCGATAGTCGCGCTGGTTTTTGGTTAACAAAGTAATATCAAGATCAATTGCGGTTGCTGCCACAAAAGCATCAGCAATGAGTAAACCATGGCTAAGAAAATAGGTTTCTACCAATTTAACCGCCTGTCCTGAAATAGAATCATTAACCTCAATGGTCTGGTAACGGCGCAAGAAACGGTTAAGCTTTTGAAGTTCTTCGCGATCTCGACATCCAACAATTAACTCCATTCTGGTGATGGCGCTAATAGCAAGAGTAAAGGATTTTTCTTCCCGTTCGAGCCGCTGCAAAGCAGTTTCAATTAATCGGGAAGCATCGATCAAAATATCAGTATCAACCAGCATCTGTGGCATGGCGACCCGTCCAATGCTGTTGACGTACCGTGCGTACCCAGGCTGAGCTGTCGGCTAAATCTTCCCGATCCTGCCACATACCGATAAATGGCTCTTCCCTTAGAGAGCCATGGAAGGTAGGAGGCGCGGTTTCTAAGCTATTTATTTTTTGCTGGAGCAACTGTCGCTCATCGTCTGAGAGAGCCGCAATGATTTGGGCCAAAGAATCAATGAGCTTGGTGTTCATCGCTGCTACCGAATCTATTAACTTCTTCAATATAGGTGACATATCGCCTGCTCTACAAGGGGCGATGGGTTTAGAACCTCAGGTTCTTGAAGAACCCAAGGTTCTGAGTTTCCAACTATTCCGAATTAAACCCTTCGGTTGGGGTCTGAAAAAGGCAAGAGCTTTCACGACGCATGGACGTCCACCTCGTTTCCAACTATTCCGAATTAAACCCTTCGGTTGGGCTGGCAGCAACTTACGCCTGAACAAGTCCGCGGGATTGTTAATGTAAGTTTCCAACTATTCCGAATTAAACCCTTCGGTTGGGTCTAGATTATGCTGACGCTGTCAACCAGCTGAAGCGCGAACAGGTTTCCAACTATTCCGAATTAAACCCTTCGGTTGGGGTATCGCCCGGTTGATAAAATCTGGCATATGGCGCTGATTTAGTTTCCAACTATTCCGAATTAAACCCTTCGGTTGGGCCGAGGATAATCCAGAGGTAAATGATCTGTTGGGGTCGTTTCCAACTATTCCGAATTAAACCCTTCGGTTGGGGTGAACAAGATCGACGTGATGCCGAGTCACGTGGTTTAGTGTTTCCAACTATTCCGAATTAAACCCTTCGGTTGGGGCTTTGCGTGGAACACAAATTCCCGCAAAACTTCAAAAAACTTCGTTTCCAACTATTCCGAATTAAACCCTTCGGTTGGGCCGCTCTGGCCTTCAGGCTCTATGCCGAGTATCCCTCGGCATTGGTGTTTCCAACTATTCCGAATTAAACCCTTCGGTTGGGTCCCCCGGAAACGGTTAAGGAACTTCTCAAGCAGCTGGACAGTTTCCAACTATTCCGAATTAAACCCTTCGGTTGGGTTGGAAGGTTCGGCAGCTTCTCAAACCACAGCCACTGTTGCTCGTTTCCAACTATTCCGAATTAAACCCTTCGGTTGGGAGACGGTACGCCTCGGAAATCCGTTCAAGTACAGCAGATCATGTTTCCAACTATTCCGAATTAAACCCTTCGGTTGGGCGTATTGGGGTTGGTCTGCCATTCCTGAGCCTTCAGGGTGGTTTCCAACTATTCCGAATTAAACCCTTCGGTTGGGCAGTGTACTGATTCTGCGTGTCAATCCACCTCGCAAGGTTTCCAACTATTCCGAATTAAACCCTTCGGTTGGGAGTCTGGAGGAGGGATTTCATTCCTTGGGAAGAATCTTTGGACGTTTCCAACTATTCCGAATTAAACCCTTCGGTTGGGACGGCACTTGAGGCATTCTTTGACAAAGATTTCATAAAATTCGTTTCCAACTATTCCGAATTAAACCCTTCGGTTGGGTGCAACTTTTAACTCCTGCTTTGGAGTGAGGGGGAAACAGTTTCCAACTATTCCGAATTAAACCCTTCGGTTGGGTGCGGCTTCTTGGAAGCCTTGTGTAGAGCGGGATTTAACCCCCTCATTAGGCACATTAGCATATTTCCTCAGGTATAAGAACACTCAGCACCACTTTCAACAGCCTGAATCCCTTGCCAATCAAGGCCGGGGCACATGAGAACGAGAGAATAAGGGTTTCAGCCGATCTCGGGGATGTGCCGCTGGTCAAGCTAACTGTTCGTTATACCGGTGAAAATTCGAGATAGAAATCAAACAATGTAGAACTCAGGCGGTGCCTCTGGAGGTGGGCTGCCGATAGAGAGTGCTCTAGCAAAAGAGTCTTTGGTAATCCAATACAGCCGCACATTATCTTCTTCTGGCTTTACCCGCCGTTTGAGAGCGTCATGAAGCTTATTCATCTCTGCCAGGCTCATGAAACACTCAAACACCGAGTATTGAACTCGCCGCCCATAGCCCTCTAAAAACGTCGCTAGTTTAGTACGGCGTTTATCGTCAGGAATGTCATAAACAACCAGTACTAACATCACCGAATTCGCTGAAACGCCTCATAGGGTTGACTTCCCAACAATGCCCGTTTGTACCGTTGTACCTGTAGGTGAATTAGCCGTCGGTAAGTAACTGGTTCCTTTACATCTGGATGTGACACGGTTTCAGTCATGCGCTGCTCAAAATGCTTCAAAAACACCCGTCGAGCCGAACCCGTCAAATACACTCCGTTGTTTTCCTTCGGCCAGCTAAAGTCGGTAGGGCGAATAATTTTTTGATTCACCAGCCGCATCACCAGGGAATCCACAATGGGCGAGCGAAATTCTTCCATCAGGTCAAAGGCCAGATATGCCTTCTGCCGCTCAGCTCCGTGCAGATGACCCAGATAAGGGTTCAACCCCTCCGCCAGCAACAGACTAAACACGTTATTGAACAGCAGCGTGTAGCCAAAGCTCAGTAACGAATTGAAAGGATCAGTCGGCGGGTGAAAGGTTCGGCCCTGCCAGCTAAACCCTGGATTGGTAATTAGCGCCGGGAACGCCCCAAAATATTGATTTGCGCCGGTACCCTCATACCCTCGAATCTGGTCAAGGGTGAGGGTTGTGTCGGGGTTTGTCACCGTTTCTAACGCCTGGTTCAGCCGCTCAACGGCATCGACTACCTTGGGGTGCCTTCGCTTGCGGTTCTGCCGCTGCAGAAAAATCTTAGAATTCCACAGCTTGCCGTAGACCAGTGCCCGTGCCGTAGCAATGCCAAACCCCTCATTATGCTGTCGCTCAAACTGGCGAGCTTCGGCAGTCAAGTCTGTAATTTCGGCACTCCACAGGTGGCCTTTGTACTCCCCCAGCTGGCTCAGAAAAATCACCGGAATTTGCTGCTGCAGGCACACTCCAATCACCGCTGTGCTGAGCTGCACATTGCCAAATACCAGAATTCGGTCCACTTCCCGAATCGGCACCTCCAGCGGTTCATCCTTAGGGGCCTTGAGCACCAGTCTGCCCTGCTCTTTTTGCAGGTAGGTACCCTGCTCAACCACATATAGACTCGACATTCCATTTCTCCATTCCTGTTCGTTAGACTCAATCTCAACCCGACTATCGGGCCGTACCTGGTAGCCCAGTGCCACAAACAACGGCGGTGGAATAGGCCGTTGCGACTGCTTCAACGCCGTCACCAGAGCCTGCTGCATTTCCGTCGGCTGGGCAGCGGTATCGGCATAGGCCAGAATCAAGCCCTTCGCCGGTTCCTCGGCCTGGTGTGGTTCGGTCTCTTTCCTGGGTTTCAGAGGAACCGCCACATCGCCAGCAAAGGCATACCCCAGGAACCGAAAGCCCTGGTCGAACGTGGTGATGCGGGTCTTCTCGGGATGTAGCTCCAGGCCCATCCCATCCAGCAGCTGGGCTACATAGGCTTGCCCTTCCAGTAACCGTTGACGGGTGCGGGCTAACACCACAAAGTCATCCGCGTAGCGCACCAGCTTGTGGCCTGCCTCGGTGAGCAGTTCGTCGAAGTCGTCCAGATACACATTCGCCAGCAGGGGCGAAATGGGAGACCCCTGGGGGACTCCGCAGGTGGGCAGCAAAATTCCGTCCTGGGTCAAAATGCCAGCGGTAATCCATCCCGCCAGCAAGGCCAGCAGCCAGGGTTGATTGATGCGTTCTTTGACCTCGGCCAATAACCGCTGGTGCTGCAGCGTATCGAAGTATTGAACAATATCGGCATCCAGCACCCAGTCATAGCCACGGCCATGCCAGTGAACCACCCGCTCAACCGCCAATTTATGGGACCGTCCTGGTCGGTAGGCAAAGCTTTGGGGCTCAAACTCAGCCTCCATGAGCGGATGCAGCACCTGCAGCAGGGCCTGCTGAACGATACGGTCAGCGACCGTGGGAACTCCCAACTCTCGCCAGCCCCCAGACTTTTTGGGGATGAACAGCTGCCGTAGCGGCATTGGGCGATAGCGCCCCTCGGCCACCCGCAGCAATAGTTGCGGCAGCTTACGCTGTTTTTGTAAGCCAAAGGCGTGAATGGTCTCGCCATCCACTCCGGCACAGCCTTGATTACTGGCGACTTTGTCCCAGGCCAGCTCAAAATTTTGGGGATGCAAAAAGCGGTCGCGCAGGGAGGCCATGGATCATCCTTTAACCTCCCCGGTCTTGGGTGTTAAAGCTGGGCTCAAAGCTGAAGATAGTTGGCGTCAGGTCACCGACAGGGACTCCGTCGCTGTTGTAGTGGGTGCCAATGAACTCAATGTCTCGCTCCTTATCCAGGCAGGCCAGCACCATGCCCAGAGTCATGCTGCGAAATCCGGTGGTAATGTCGGCCACCAGGTCCCGCAGGGGAATCTTCAGCTCATTGGCTTCGTTAAACACCCGCCGCACCAGGTCGTAGGTTTTGCTCAGCACCAGTGCGTCGTCTTCCAGCGGCACGGCATAGTGAGGCCCATAGTGAAACTCACAGGTAATGCCTTTGCGCTGCCGCAGATATTCTGCCAGCAGCTCGGCATAGGGCAAAGAACCCGGTGCCCGCTGGCCCATGGTAGTTAACAGCCAGCAGTGCTTAAGCTGGCTCTGGTGGGCACAAATGGCCGCAATGGTTGGAGCCAGGTTCGAGTCTTCAAGCTGTAGGGTGTTGAAGTCGAAGGTTGCTATCGCTGCCTGTCGTTCGGCATCGGAGAGCCGATCTGCTGCTGAATCTCGTTTCGGCCTGTACAGCGGGACAAACCCTACGAAAGCCTGGCGGGCTATGTACAGCGCATCGTATTCGTTACGAATCGTTTGGGGAGCCTGAATAAAGACTGCAATATCAGACGGACGCCGGATCACCAGACTAATCAGCCAGGCCATAAGAGCTACCCCAGCGACAATTGCCAGCACCACAATGCTTTGAGCGGCCAGCGCATCGGTAATGGCGGTAAACAAAATGGCGAAGCCAAACCCGGCTAGCGCCCCGGTAACCCGTTGGGGACTCAAAAAACGATGCGGTCGCATAAGCATGGTTCAGGAATTCTTTTACAAGAAACAACAAACCGCAGCACTGGGCAGTAAAACGTCACGATTCGAAGCATGCCCCGAAGACAACGTTAAGCCTGACCCGTTTTAGCAGTGGACAGAGCTAAGTTAGGAGGCACCTCGAAGGTACCGGTTGGTCACGGTTGATGACGAGGCACCGATATCCACTCCCTGAAATCTTCACCATCACTATTAAAGCGGCTATTGGAAAGGGGCCTTTCCAAACGACTGCTAAGGTCTGCTTACTTGCGAATGCGTCGGGACTTGATTTATGACATCGCCCACCTACACCGCCATTACCTTTGCGCCCGTGCAGGGGTTTATCGAAAAATCTCGAAAACTGAGGGACCTGTACGGCAGTTCTTACCTGCTGTCGTTTCTATCCTGGGCGGTCTGCTACCGGGCGCAGCTAGACGGGTATCGGGTGATTTCTCCTGCCCTAATCAAGGTTGCTCAGGGACTACCCAACCAGATTGTGATTCAGGGACCGTTCCCAGAAGACCATGCCAGGGAAGCGTTTAATGCCGCCTGGAGCATTGTGGTCAACACCTGCCGGGAATGGATCGAGCAGCGGGTGGAAGCGCCCTACCAGTGGCAGCGGGATTGGAACCACTGGGCTAACTATGCCTGGGAGTTTTTCTGGGTACAGGGAGAAACCGGTGAATCGATTAGCCAGGTGCGCCAGCGGCTTAACGCCAAAAAGCGCCCCCGTGGCTGGACGGGCGTGAACTGGACCGGCGAAAGCTCAACATTATCAGGAGCCGATGCCGTGGCCTGGCCCAGGCTGGGAGCTATTAATCCCCGGAACGCTCGCTACCAGGAACAGAAAGGCGAAATTCAGGCGTTCTACCAGGCTCTGGGCCAGCATCTGGAGTCATTTCTGGACCCCAATGAAGAACTCAGCGTTCCCGAACTGGTGAAGCGCATCGTGACCCACGAAACCGTAGCCAATACCGTCATTGCGGCTTACGAAGCCCATCTGGAGAACCACCTGCAAGCTTCCCTGGAGGATCAGCAAAAGCACGACCTGATCGCCATTGCCCGTGAGTTGAACCCGAGAACCTTCCGGGACTTGAACCGTAAACGCACCGCAGGCAACACCGAACCCAAATACTGGACCGGCTGGTTTCAAGGGGATGGCGACGGGGCCGGAGAGTATTTGAAAACATTGGCCACTGATCCGGATCAGGAGGTAGATCGGCTGCATCACTTTAGCGACACCATGCGCCAGTGGGGTCTGGAACTTAAGCATCGGCAAGGGGAGATTTTGGGCGGCAATGGCCGCATGATTTATGCCGGTGGTGACGACTTTTTGGGGGTGCTATACCGTCCCAATGACCAAATTCAGCCCACTGAATGCTGGGACTTTTTCCGCACCTTTGATTCCTGCATCTGGCGAGGACTCCAAAAAGACGGTCAGCCACTGCCCGAAAAGCCCATCGGCGTCAGCGTCGGCTTTGTGTGGGCGGCTCCCAACGTGCCGCAGCGGGATGTACTGCAGCACTGCCGGGAAGCAGAGCGTTCAGCCAAGCAGCAGGGAAAAGACCGCATCGCCTTTCGCATTGTGTTCAACGGCGGCAACACCCTGGAATGGGCCTGTCCCTGGTGGGCGTTAGAGGCTGGCCACATCGACATCAGCCAGAATCAGCTCCGGCTAGACCCAGAGCAAGCCTGGCTTCATTTCTATAACGATGTCGCCGCCTTAGAAGCTCGCCATGGCTTCGGCGGCAAGCAGGATGGCCCCATTGATGTAGCGGCAGGGCTGTTTCGCATCTACTTTGGTGCCACTAATCCGGTGATTGACTATGTCCACTGGTGGAACCCAGACCCAATCCAGGGAGCACCGACAGGCAGAGTCGGCATTCTGGGCAATCCCCAACGGTTCGGTCTAACTTCAGTTCCCGGCAGCTTCAGCGATATTCCACCTGAGCGCATGCTGCGGGTGCGCCGAGCCTTTAACCAGTGGGTGATTAGTCTGGCCAAGGTAGGCTTCCATCTCTGCCGTCCAGTACGACAACCACAACCCGTAGCCTCCTAACTCCAAACTCAGTTTTGTTGGGTTCTGCTAACGCTTCACCCACCTACAGTTCCCCTCTTCCCTCTTCCCTCTTCCCTCTTCCCTCTTCCCTCTTCCCTCTTCCCTCTTCCCTCTTCCCTCTTCCCTCTTCCCTCTTCCCTCTTCCCTCTTCCCTCTTCCCTCCTCCCTATCCCCTCACAACCATGTTCAAACACCTCATTGCCATAGAACCCCTGGGTCTGCTGTACGGCAGTGCCGGTCGGTTTCTCTCTCCCGAAAACCTTGTAGGGCGTTCCGGCACACAGTTTCCACCCAGTGCCGCCACCCTATCGGGTGTGTTTGCCTCCCAATACTCTGAAGCCGGAAAAGCGAAAGACTTGCAAAACCTGCAGCTCGCCGGTCCCTTTTGGGGATGGACCGAAGACCCCCAAGCCTTCTATGTGCCGACGCCAGTGAATGTGCTGGCAAGGCTGGATGTACCCGAAGATGACACCGCCATTTCCGAAGGCCGAGTGGTAGATCGGCTCTCCATGACGACGGGTTCCCACGGAACCGATTGGGTGGATAGTCAGGGAGAACCCGTCGCTGACCGCTTTAGCTCAGGCACCTGGCTCAACATCACCGACTGGCCGACCATCGCGGACCCCGACAGTTCTCTGGAGCAGGTCAGGGCCGTTACCGTTCACGGTCAACCCTGGCAGTTTCTGCCGCATCTCCATCCCTACCTGGAGCCAGACCAGCGGCGGGTCTGGGTTGAAAAAGAGCAGGGAAGTTTGTTTCTGGAGAATGGCGTACAGCTGCATCCATCTACCTGCCTGGTTTACCTCAGCAACTCGCCCATTGAGTCCGGCTGGTACCGCTTTGGTGGGGAGGGCCACATGGTTGAAGTCACCTGCCACGACCTACGAGCAGATCGTCAGTCGCTGTTTGACCAGCCGTTGGGGAAAAGCTTTGCGCTGCTCACTGCTTCGGTGTGGGGGTCTAATCGCTTCTCCAGTCGCTACCCCGAAGCCTGGGCCGACTTCATGGTTGAAGATGGCCTGTTCACCGACCGAGCACAGCCGTTCCGCTACCGATTGGGGGGTGAAGGTTCACCCAAACGCCTGTCCCGTGGGCGCTACGCTGTCCCTGCCGGAACAGTCTACATCACCCAAAAGCCGATGGCCCGCTGGTACGACTGGCCCGAGGACTGGTTCCCGAAAGAAGGGCCTTCCCTCAAACGGTGGGGCTGCGGCCTGGCGTTGCCGTTACCCAGCGCTCTAGCCCAACCCGTCGCTGTACCCGTTGCCTCTTAGTCTTTAGTTCTGTCTGCTAAAACCCATGTACAACAAAGCCTACGGCATTATTGAAACCCTCGCTCCCCTCCATGTGGGAGCCAGCGCCGGGGAGGAAACCGGTAACTTGAATTTGATCTTTCGGGACCAGTTCACCCAAACCGGCATCATTCCCGGCAGTTCCATTCGCGGTCGGTTTCGAGCCGACATGCGGGAAATAGCCGGTAGCGATGATGTTGACTACTGGTACGGGAAAGAAGCCAAAACCCGAGATGAAGCGGGCTCGAACAGTGAGCCGGTTACCAGCGAAGGTATTGTTAAGTTCGAGTATGCTTCGCTGCTTTGGCTTCCGGTCTTCTGCCCAAATCAGCCCGTCGTAAGAGTGTCTTGCCCGGCGCTCTTGAATCGCTATCGAAAAATCCGTAACTGGCCGAGCTATAAATTCAAACCCTACTCCTACTGGGGAAAGCTATCAAATATCAAATTTCTCTTTTTTAACCTGGGCTTTGTCAAACTTGGTGAACCGGATAAAGCGCTAGAAAATTATTTGCCTGTTCAAGGGGATGAGAATGAACAGCATCCTCTACTGGTGGTTAAGGATACCGAAATAGGTATGATTCACGACATGGCTCTCTACCGCCAAAGTCGAGTATCCCTTGATCCGGAACAAAAAATTGCAAAGGGGAAGGCATTTTTTAACGTCGAAGCTTTGCCAGAAGGTAGCATCCTTTCATTTCCTATCGCTCTTCGCAAAACCTTTCAGTCTAAATCTGTCAACCCAGAGCAATTTCTTCAGACGGCTGACCTGACCACCGAAAAAGAAATGTACTTTGGCGGCTTAGAGTCGGTCGGCTTTGGGCGTACTAATGTCAGTCTAAATCTAATTGCAGAACAGGAGTAAGCCCTATGTCACCTAATCCACAGCCCCCTGTTCGGCCTCAAGAAGTCAGCACTGGTTGGCATCCTTATGATCTTGACCATGCCGCCCAGGCGCTAGTGCTTAAGCACAGGGACAAGAAAAACGTCTTGAATGAATCTCACAAAATGCGCATGGCTGTTGCTTATGGTCTGGAACGCTTTTGGGGAGAGCACCTTCGCTTTGAGAGAGAGTCGAGTTCTGACAGCAGGAATAAAGGCCAATATTGGAAGGATGTCTGGATAGAGTTAGCAAAGATTCTCAGGCAGGGGGACGTCGAACTACCCGATTCAAACGGCCAAGTCACAATTGACAAAACGGAGGATATCAAAGCCACAGCCGCCGCAATTTGGCAATTATCTGAAGAAGATCGCTATGTCGCTTTGATGGTCTTAACCCAATTTTGTGACTCACTGGTGTGGTGGACACAGCGCTATAAAACTACCTCTGGCGGTGAAGATAACGACTAGGTTAATCCGCTGCTCCTCCTCCAACTTATTCCACCTCGTCATTTGTCCGAAGTTTCTTCAGAGATAGCTACAATGACCTTCGCCGATGCATTGAGAAAAGCTCAAAAGAAAGCAGAAAAAAAAGGGAAGCAGGTCAAGCTCGATATCCCCTCCCAAGTGAGTCACGAGTATCATAACCCTGAGCAGGTGCCGAGGATGTATCGGGCTCAAGTGGAAGGCCGTTGTAGTCTTCAATTTGCCGGTGATCGGGATCAGGATTTAAGAAACTGGGTTGTCGAGTGGGTTGACCCTATTTCGGAGCGCAATCCTCAGCCTCGTTATCAACGGCAGGAACCGCCTCTTGGTTGGGATGGCTCTGTCTATCGCCTAAAAGTTCAGTTTCCCTGGCGGGTGTGCAGCAACTGTGGAGCTGATAGCATTCTCCGGCCAGTCTTAGGCAAAAATGGAATCCCCTTCTTCCCTGGCAGTGGTATCAAGGGATTGTTCCGCCGACTGCTGAATTCTGACCAGCTTGAGGCATCTACCAAGCAAGAAATTGCTGCCTACTGCGGTAGTCAAGACCAGAGAGGAAAACTCCGTTTTCATGGTGCGTATCCTGTTGGTGATTGGGCCGGGACCCAAATGATTACTAACCAACGCACCGGTTCGGTAGAAGCCCGATACCAAATGGTGGATGTTCTACATCCCCAACAACCTCGACAGGTGCAAGGTAAAGGTCGGGCGAGCGCTTTTTCCTTAATTACGCTGTTTCAACCCACTCTCATCTTTGAGTTGAGTAGTCCTGAGTCTTATTCGGAAGAGGACTGGAACTACATTGGTGGTTTACTGAGACGGGCACTCAGCCAAGGCTTAGGTGGTAAAACCAGCACGGGCTATGGGTTATGGGTTATCCCGAAAGCCTATGCCCTCCAATATGGATTACAAGGGGTAGGAGTTAGTTCCCTGCTTCGGAACGATGAACCAGAGTTCCGGCTCAATATGTTCAAAGCCAGTCTCCGAGGACATGCCACTCGACTCATCGCTGGCGTCAGTGGAGACCCAGATGTTGTAAAAGAGCATGTGAATAAGCTGTTCGGCCACACTCGATCCCCTGGGATTGTTGAACACTATTGGGAATGGAGACCTGAGAACCTCGAAATAACCCAACAGGGACGAGAGAAGACTCCCGTTTTTCAGGTCGAGGGGAATCTCAACCTGGATATTGACCGCAGTCAAGTCCTGGGCACAGGAGAGTACCAAAATCACCTGGATTTCCTGAAATCTCTATTTGAGTTCACCTACGTCATGGGAGGTATCGGAAAATCGTGGCGACGGGCGTGGCACAAAGGACCAGAGGGCTGGGAGGATGAATTTCAAAGCTTTTTCCCGTCCTATGAAACCAGAGCAATTGGCTGCCATTGGCAGAGCAAGAGCAATTTTGAGTTGAGAGAAATTCAGTCTCAGAGAGATTTAAGCAGTTTTCTAACCCATCTCCATCAAGACGTTCAAAGGTATTGCTCACAGAGCAAACCGCAGTATGTCAGGAATTGGCGCGAAAGCTGGAACCCCCAACGGGTAGCTGTTTTCTGTAGCAAAGGTCCTGTGTCTCAATCCGAAGTGATTCATCTGTTCCATGACGATGAATTCAAGACAACCCCTGCTATTGGAGGTAAACGCCTTGGAGATAAACGCCCCACTTCATTTAGCCATGTATGGCACCGTATGCTGCCAGTTGGAGAAAGCGCTTCGGGTAGATTGGAGTACCTCGAAATTGTGACGTTGTTTCATGGCGACACCCGTCCCTGGCAACGGGACGCTGAGGATCAGCTGCAACCATTTATCGATCACCTCGCCAGGCACTCGATGACATTAGCTTGGGGAAAAATGCCGAGGTAGTGTGTTAGCAGTTTTTCAATATTCCTTGAGGGATTGGCCTCTTCCTCCCTTGGGGCTTGACTCAACACCAGAGGAATTTGAGATGCTCCACTTGCTTTTTGCAGTAGTCTTACGGACAGCTTGTGAGTGAGGCTACCAGAAACGGACAATGCCCAGAAACCAGGACCGTCGTCACCAGCTATGATCCTGAGGCGGAAAAGGAGGAGAGTGAGCCCGTGGCTATGCCTGAGCGAGTTAGACCTATTGAGGAAGCGCTGCCAGGGCACAAACGCTATATTGAGCTACACCAGCAGGGTTGGAACAATGGCGAAATCGCCGATGAGATCGGCGTGTCCCGAGAGCGAGTGCGCCAGGTCTTGCGTTTCTACGGTTTGAAGAGCCCCAAAAGTGCGGTTCGCTCTGTAACAGACGAGCAGCTCGTCGACGCGATTCGTCGTTTGTACGACCATGAAGACCTCAAAGAAATTGCCAAAAGCATGAACGTGGCAACATCAGCTCTGGAAGACGCTGTTCGGCAGCGAGACCCGGTAGCGCTGACACTTCGAGCCCAGCAGCAAGCTGAACGGCATGAAGCAGCCTTAGACCAACGCCTGCAGGAAAAACTGTCCTACTGGAAGTCGGTCAGCCCCATCGGCCTGCTAACAGTAACCTCGATATGGAGGGATGAGTCGGGCGAGTTTCGCGCTGGTGCCCAGTGTGAGTGCGGGCGTAAGACCAGCGTGCTTCTACAGCATTTGCGCCGTGGTCGCGTGTTTTCTTGTGGTAAGCCAGTATGCAGGAGCAACGTCAGGGCTTCCCTTGATGTTTTTAAGGCCAAAGCGCATCAGGCTGGTCAAGACGAGCCAAAGCATCGAGGAAAGAGGAAGTGATATGGACCACTGCCTGTGCCTTTCCCATACGGTGAGCTATCTAGGGGCATTACACCTATAATCGCTGTAGTTAGCACTAAGCGTGGGTACATTGCCCAGATTTCAATCTAGCCGGACACATAGAGGCTGATCGATGAGTACCTCCGAAATTAATCGCCTGTTAGGTCTCCTGGACGACTGGGTCCAGGCCCTTGAAGAATCACGCCTATCAGAAGCCTGCCGTGAAGAAGGGCGTGACTTTTTCAGATTCATGCAAGCCCGTGGTGTTAATGCCGCATTGATGGCGAAGTTGATTATTGACACGACAGGCTATAACCCGGCTCAACTTTGGCGCGTGGAAGACGCCGAGATGCTCAGGGACGCTATCTTTCGATACGCCGGTTCGGTCGTGGTGACCCAGGTTGAAGAACGCCACGGCATTCAAAATACAGCGGAGCGCAATGTGAGGCACTTCTGGTCATGAGTCCCCTTGCCGCCCAGTATGCCGAAGCCTTTGCCGAGAATTGCCAGCTAGATCCAGGCTCCTGGTTTGAAGAAGATACACCCGACGAGCAGCTCGTCTTGCTGGATAACCTGGTCGTAGCTCAGGATGTTGTTGAGCAAATGCTGCTGAATGGGGAGACCTGCTGGCACCACCTGGGCTGGTGGCCCGATGTGCTGAAGGTGTTTCAGAACTGGGCCCAGGCGGGAGCCCTGGTGAAAGTTCGCCTCATTGCGCAGTGGATGCTCTCAGAAATGCCAGAGTCTATTCCTGACCTAGACACTCCAGATGCTCTTCAAAAGCTGTCTGAGGGGCATTTCTGTGGCGTCCTGCCCGCAATATCCTCAGCCTGGCCTGCTGAGCCCGAGTTCTACCTGTCCCGGCTACAGTGGCCCATGTTTGAAATCTCTGAATTCGCTGAGATGGACCAGGCGGCTGACGTTCGAACAGCATTGGTCAAGAAGTGGCGGCCAGTGGCTTAGTTCGGCCTGGTTAAGGGGCGTCCGCCGGGCTTGTGCCATACCTGGCATGGATCACCTGTTATGGCCTGATCGTGCTTGAATCTGGGATCAGACCTACGCCAGCTACGCCGCATACGGTTTTTGTTGACGCTGTTACGAAAAATCCGTCTTTTTACGCGAACCGATTTTTCCGAAAAAGGAGTGACCTTATGGGTGGGGGGGACGTGATGACGCTCTGAATCGGTGTAGAAGCCTGCAAGATAGCTGCAAAGACGCTGCCGAGAAACGCAAACTCCATAGCTATCTTGCAGGCCAGCAAACGCCCTCAGGCTTATTTCGCCTAAGTGCTTAATATTGATGGGGCGGTTGCTGACATTTTTTTCTTCCGGCACCGCTAGTCAAGAAAGCCTGAGCTGCTTTTGAGACAGGGAGCTAGGCAAACAATCTCGCTGTTCAGGCGAGAAAAAGAGCAAGCAGTGGATCCACTACCAAGGGTTACATCAAGTTAACTTAAAAAAACTCCAGAACTTATCTGATCTATGGGTCAGTAAGACCTGAAACCTCTATGAATTAAAGGTTTCAGACAGATCATTTGAACTGACCCATACTGATTCTAACGACCACAGATTTATCATCTGTAATCCACAGAAACTGGGTAAAAATGTGTCCAGTGGAGTGTCCAGACTGAAAAGACAACCTCTGAAACCAGGGCGAGTGAAGGGAATCGAACCCTCGAATGGTGGAACCACAATCCACTGCCTTAACCACTTGGCTACACTCGCCATAATCGCGTTTTTCAATATAACACCCCTGGTCACAGGTTCACCACTGTCTCTAAAATTTTGGCTATCCCCATGCCCGGTAATGACCCTCGCTGTTGTCCCAGTTTGCCGGGCATCTCAGATCAAATTGCTGTCTCAGATACGGTAGAATCCGGGGCTAGCTTTCTATAATAAACACGTCGATGGGTCTGGTAACAGCATTGGCCAGGGCCTTTAGGATATCGATGAATATAGATGAAACCTCGCCGCCATTGTGGCGGCGAGGGCCTGACTGGCCATCGCCCTGAGCCAGGCCTGAGAATGGTTCTATCCACCGTGGCGACTTCTATATTTAGTCTTCTGCATGCGCTCTTTTTGTGCCCTTATTTCCAATACCGAGCGGTTAGAGTGGGGACTGGTGCAACCGGTTGTATTCAAGATGAAATGTCGGGAGAGGTTTTTGTGACTGGTTTTGCGTCAACCGCTTATATGCTCGTCTCCCACGGTAGTCGAGATCCTAGACCTGGACAGGCAATGGCCAGAATGGCCCAGATCGTCCTGACGCAGATTCAACAGCAACAAGTTATGGCTGAGGTACAGTCGCCTGCCGCCAGGGTAGCCTTAGCCCAGAATGTTCAGGCCCAAACGCAATCAGGCTGGCCTTCTCCTCCCTCTGATCTGACCCCAAATTCTAACCCACAGCCTCCCCAGGGCAACGGCAATCAATCACCATGTCGTATCTCAGCGAAGCCCCTGGTGGGTACCGGTTGTTTAGAGCTAAGCCCGATTCCTCTGCATCAACAGATTATTGACTTCAGTCGTCGGGCTGGGGCTACAGGGGTCAAGACCATTCGTGTGGTGCCTGTGTTTCTGCTGAAGGGGGTGCATGTGGTAGAAGATATTCCGAAGGAAATTCACCAGGCTCAGCAGGCCCTGCCGGAATTAGCCATTGAGATATGTCCTCACTTAGGCAGCCATCCTCACCTTAAGCAGGTTTTACGCCAAAAATGGCAAACCGAGGGATCTGGGGCTCTAGTTCTGTTGGCCCACGGCAGTCGCCGTGCTGGTGGTAATGACTCTATCCTTGCCACCGCCGACGCATTAGAGGGCAAGGCGGCTTTCTGGGCCGTTTCTCCCCGGCTTGAGGAAGCTGTTATGCCCTTGATCCAGAGCGGGGTTAAACACCTGACAGTTTTGCCCTACTTTCTCTTTGCAGGAAAAATTACTGATGCTATTGACCACGCCATTGAGGCGTTAGAAGAACGTTTTCCTGAAGTGACCTTTCACCTGTTGCCTCCCCTAGGACCAACAGCACCCATAGCGTCGCTAGTGACTGACCTGGCCCTAAATCGGGTCAAACTCCATACCCAAACATCCAGTCTGCCGCTTCAGCGCACAGCCTTCAGGTACCAGTTTCCCCCCTTTCTGGTGTCTTAACCCCTGGCTATGGAAATTCGCGAAGCCCATGGCTTTCGTATATATAATCAATCTTTTGGACCTGCATTTTCCTGTACACAATTTCTGCAGGATGGCTGAGTCTAGTCCCTTCCCAAGGCGTCAACCATGACCGTTTCTCGCTCTTTTCATGACTCCAATGCTCCGACTCCGACGGGCAAAGTATATCTGGTTGGGGCTGGGCCTGGGGATCCAGGACTGTTTACCCTGAAGGGCAAAGGGCTGCTGGCATGTGCCGATGTGGTGATTCATGATGCGTTGGTAAGTCCCCCCATTCTGGCTATGGTGAATCCTCAGGCCGAGGTAATCAATGCCGGTAAGCGGCGGGGACGCCACTCTATGCTGCAGCCCGACATTACCCGGCTCTTAATCGACAAAGTGCAGGCTAACGCTGTCGTCGTTCGTCTAAAGGGGGGAGATCCCTTTGTCTTTGGCCGGGGCGGCGAAGAAATGGCCGATTTGGTTGCTGCCGGCATTGAAGTAGAAGTGGTGCCCGGCATTACTGCTGGGGTAGCGGCTCCGGCCTATGCAGGCATTCCGGTAACCCACCGGGGCAGTAGCTCCTCGGTGACCTTTGTCACCGGCCACGAAGCCGCCGGTAAATACCGCCCTAAAGTGAATTGGCGGGCTTTGGCTCAGGGTTCTGAAACCATCGTGGTGTATATGGGCATTCATAACTTAGAGCACATCACCACTGAACTCATGGCCGCTGACCTCAACCCTGCAACCCCCGTTGCCCTGGTGCGCTGGGGCACCCATCCCCAGCAAGAAACCCTGATCGCAACTTTAGACACCGTGGTTGAACAGGTCAACAGCACAGGGTTTGAGGCTCCTGCGGTCGCTATTATTGGCAACGTGGTGAACTGGCACAGGGTCTTACAGCACTGCGCCCCCAAAATTGTTGCTGAATAATGCTGAACAATGGGGAGGAGAGCAGCATTAAAATCGTGGGGATGCTCTCCCTGTGTCATTTCCATAACCGCTAGTAGGTCTCAGGTAAGAGTTGCAGGTCACAGGTTTACCAACTTTTGTCCTTTTAGAGGGGCGCCTCCCTCATCCCTTTAGCTCATTATCCAGCGATTCCTCTGCTCTCCCCTATCTCGAAGTCGTTATGTGTTGTTAGGATAGGATAAGAATCTTGCTTGGGCTTGATCGGAGGTTACCGCCTTCGTTACTCGTGGCCATGTTCCCGAGCTGACTCTGGCAAGATCACCACTTCCTTGAAGCTCAATATCCCCACCACTATGACAGCCGCCATTCAAGTTGAGAAAACTAAAGTCAAGAATCCTCCTCTCGATATTCATGTGTTGGGGGACCGGGTGCTACGCCAGCCCGCTAAGCGCATTTCCAAAGTAGACAATGATGTGCGTGAGTTAGCCCGAGAAATGCTGCAAACCATGTACAGTGCCGATGGCATTGGCCTGGCTGCGCCTCAGGTGGCGGTTAACAAGCAGCTGATTGTGATTGATATAGACCCGGAGAACGCAACCACTCCGCCCTTTGTGCTGATCAACCCAAAAGTTATCCGCACCTCAAAGGAGCAGGCGGTTGGGCAGGAAGGTTGCCTCAGTATTCCCGGTGTCTATCTCGATGTGGTGCGCCCCGCTGCCATCGAAGTGTCGTTCAAAGACGAAAATGGGCGACCTCAGAAGTTACAGGCCTCTGAATTGTTGGCCCGCTGCATTCTGCACGAAATGGATCACCTGACTGGAGTGATGTTTGTTGATCGGGTTGAAAACCAGTTAGCCCTGAACCAGGAACTGCAAAAGCACGGTTTCTCCGCCAGGGATGTTAAGGCTGTAAAAGCGTAATCGTCGGGTTACACTATTGGCCGAGGTCCTGTTCTGGCTGGGCCTCGGTTATTTTTAATCAATCAACCAATTACTTAATTCGCAAGGAGACATCCTCTGTGACTCCCAAAAGTGGTGTTTTGTTGGCGGGTTCCTGCGTGGCTGCGATCGCGGCTGTAGGCTCCATTTTTGAATTGTCTTCTGGTACTCCCGATTGGGGCACAGGCCCCACCACAGCCGTACTTGGCCTCTGTGTTCCCCTGGTTGGCATTCTGTTCTATGCCGCGGTTAAAGACGCCCAGGCGAATCAGCAGTAGACCACCAGGGTTGAACCATAGCCTGGCTTTATCCCCAGTCCAGCCCCAGTACTGTAGTCTGCCATCAGGCAAAACTCCACGTCTGGACTGGGACAGGGTTTAGCAAGGCAAGTTGATAGCAAGTCTGGTCTTTTGAGCCATCTGAACGGATGTAAGCATGAACACTGCTTTGTCGAAAACTCGCCTGGGGCGACGAGTATTTCTTACCGGTTTAGCGGCATCGGCGGCCCTCCTATTGCTGGAACAACAGGCCCAGGCCTATGACGTCTGGTTAACTCCCACCGATCCCCAACTGGGAGACACCGTTTCGGTTATGGTGCAAGCCCCTGGCGGAGGCAATACCCTGACCATAACGGTGAATGACCGCTCCCAATATCCCGTCTTTCCCATGGGGCAGAACCTCTACCGGGCGTTAATTCCTACCAGCCCCCTGGATCCCCCCGGCAGAATGGTAATCCGAGTGAGTGGAGGCCCATCCTCTCGGAATTTAGCGGTTGGGTTGCGGAACCGTTCGTTTGCTACCCAGCGCATTACCCTACCGCCGGGTAGCAGCAACCTGGGTACCCAACATGAGTTTGACCGGGTGGCCGCCTTTAAGACCATCGTCACCCCCCAAAAATTCTGGGATGGCCCCATGATCCGTCCCAGTCAGGGGCGAGTCAGCACCGAGTACGGCATCCGTCGCTACTACAATGGCGTCTTTGCCGAAGACTATTACCATCGCGGAGTAGACTATGCCGCCGGGACTGGGTCCCCCGTGGTTGCCCCTGCGGCAGGATATGTTGCCCTCGTAGGGCGAGTGTCTGATGGTTTTGAGCTGCACGGCAACACCGTTGGTATTGACCATGGCCAGGGCGTGCTGAGCATTATGATTCACCTCAGCCGCATTGACGTCAACGAAGGAGATTTCGTTCGGCCCGGTCAGGTCATTGGGGGGGTAGGGTCGACCGGGGCGTCCACTGGCCCTCACTTACATTGGGGGCTTTATGTCCATGGCGTGGCTGTTGACCCTGTACCCTGGCGCTACACAGGGTTTCAGTAAACCTTTAAAACTTTTAAACCGGATTCACGACTACCGGTTTGGCCTGGGTTCCCCGCTCAAAGACAACTTTGGGTTTGAAGACAGACTTCAGAATCAGCCAGAGGGAATGGAGTTCGTTGGGGGCCCGGCGGCTTTTCCACTGGCCGGGACGGCAGTAGAGCAGTTCAACCAATCGACGGTGCTGTGGCTGGGATAGCTCAGCAAATCTCACCGTAATCTTTGGAAACTCCTCTTCGGTATGGGACCACTGGGTAATGGCCCCCTGTAGAGTCAGGGCTTCATCCTCCAGGTAGAGGATGATGGGACAACCCTGTAGCTCGTCTAAAGAGGCATCTGCCGTTTTAGTCAGAGCAATTTCCGCCCCTGCTTCGGAGAGTTTCGTGGTAAAGCCCCAAAATTGCTGATCCGGGCCGACCTCAGCTCGTACAACCCGCTGTAGATTAAAAGATTCATAGCGGCTCTGGCGGGGGGCATCTAACAAAATCAGCAGGGCAATGCTCAGCATGACTAAGTTGTAGCCACTCCAGATCCAGCCCAGGCCCAGACCCTTGAGATGATTGACAGGGTCTCCCATCATGGTTAAGCAATTTCCCAGGTTTATCCACAGGCTAATGGCCGTAAGTATAAATACCACCACAAGGGGCCAGGCTAAAGACCAGTTGAAATGGTAATGGTTGCTAGAGGTACCCTTTGGAGTTACCTTAAAGCCGCGGCTAAAGGGGCTTACCATGACCTGAAACGCCGTTATCGCCAGCGGGAAGGCCAGCACCAGGGAATACACATCAGACAGTAAGGCCGAGCGAGAACGATAGTTAAGCCACGAAAAGGCACTTAACTGCACCAGATAAAATGGCAAGAAAAAGTACAACAACTCAGCCCCGTCTACCTGCAGGGGAATGACTCCCAAAAATGAGTAGGCCAGGGGCATGAGCAAAAAGCCGACCCGCGCAATGCTAGTAAACCAGTGCAGCAGGCCTTCAAAATAAGCCAGTCGCTGAACCAGGCTCAACCCCGGAATGGTCAACGGGTTAGAGCGAATGAAAAAAGACTGTAGGGTACCCTGTTCCCACCGTACCCGCTGCAGAGCATGGGCAGCGATGTTTTCAGCCGCCAGGCCAGCACTCAATTTCTCGTTCAGATAAGCCAGTTTATAACCCTTTGCAGCCAGTTGAATGCCCGTAAAAAAGTCTTCGCTCACGGCCTCGGTGACAAATCCTCCAACAGACTCCAGGGCGGACCGTCGCATCACAAAAGAGGTACCGGCACAGACCACGGCCCCGGCCCCGTCTCTCAGCCGCTGCACCTGACGGTAAAACACTTCTTCTTCCGGGGTCAGCACATCCTCAAGGCCCAGGTTGTAAGCAATCGGGTCGGGGTTGTAAAAGCTTTGGGGAGTCTGCACCAGGGCCACCGCCTGATCTTGAAAAAAGCCCACGGTGCGAGTCAAAAAGTTGCGGGTAGGTATAAAGTCAGCATCAAATACCACCAGTAGTTCGCCGCTGGTTTTAGGAATGGCGTGGTTCAGGTTGCCTGCCTTAGCATGGGAGTTGTCGGGCCGGGTCATGTATTCACATCCCAGCTCAGCGGCCAGGGCTTTGATGTCGGGCCGACGGGTATCATCCAGTAGATAAATGGTTTTGGGACCATACTCCATGGCCTGACACCCCATAATGGTGCGGCGCAGAATGAAGTCTGGTTCGTCATAGGAGGGAATAAAGACATCAACCGCTGGGGTGTAGGCACCACTCAAGACGTCACCAGAGAGAACATCGGCCTCCCGCCGGCGGTCGCGGGAGCGCAACAACAGCAGTAGCTGAATGCTGCCGCTGGTCAAGATTAGCAGTTCTAGAAAGAACAGGCCGAGGCTAAAGACTCCCTGCAATGGGGTTGCTAAATTGAGGGTGCTGGTTGCCCGCCATAAAAAGTAGCGCCAGGTCAAAATTACCAGTACGCCAACAACAACAGCCCTGGGCCAACCCACAGGCTGGGGACAAACTCGGGTAATGGCTAACACCAGCAGCATGAGCCCGGCAGCCCAAAACAAGAAGAAGCGACCGACCACCATTGGGGTCATCGCCCAGGCGGGAGGATGCTCTTGTAGTTCCTGCAGCTGAGCAAAGATTGTACTGATGGCACCATTACCCATAAACCAGGCAATGGCAATGGTGGCCGCCATGCCGATGATGCCCAGCATGATTAGAGTCGCTAGCCGGGGTCGAAAAGACACCCTGGAGGGAAGTTGTGCTGAAGTCATGGTGCAGAACGCAAAATGGAAGGGCTGAGATCAGAACTGCCCGTTATCGAACCTAACGCAATCGATAGCGGGCTGCTAGGCTTATCAAAATGCCGACAAAAGCGAGTCACAGCCACAAACCAAACAACAACTGACCTTAACTTGCCAAACATTGCTGAGAATGGTCTGAGAATTTAAAGAGAGAGCTTAGCCCTCAGCTCATCTTTAATACGATGCAAAATTGAGGTTTCGTCCAGGCTATCGAGAATGCTCTGCATGACCACTTTCGGGCCGTCGGGTCCCCAACTGGCTCCGTTGATGAGATAGGTTTTGGTAATTTGCCCAATGCTGTAGGTAAAACCCCCGGCAATGGCCGCCTGGGTCAGGGCAATAGGCACGTAGGGGGCCAGGGCCAGGCCCCCGGTCGCCACCGAAGACGCCCCCAAAACTCCCTTGAGGGAACTCAACCCCAGGGTGATCATCAACTCGCTGGCCGAAATTCCCCCCAGACCAAAGGCAACCTGCCGCAGAAGCTTGAGGGCTCCGGTCTGGGTCATGGGTAGCCCATACAGGCGAGATAGGGTGACGATCAGGGAGACATCAATGATGGCTCCGCTGAACAAATCCGCCATGGTAATGGGGTTAAAAGCAATCGCCATGGCTTTAATCATGACCCCGTTCCAGATGGTGTCTTCGGCAATGCGATCGCAAATGGCCTGCTTGCGCTGCAAAATTTCGTCGCTCACCGCCTCGGCATACATTAGGGTGTTTAAAGCAACCAGCGCCTTGCCTTCTCGATGCAAAATATCCAGAATTTTGAGCTTCAGGTCATCGACCTGGGGGTTCCCCCTGACTGTTTCATGGGTAACCTGGCCATCCCCCTGGGCAATCGCCCGCACCACCAGGGGAGAAGCCGCCGTCATCACGATTTCATCGGGGGAAATCAGGTCTTTCAACCGCTCATCTTTCAGGGTGGTGTAAAGGGCCTGGCGATCGATAGCAGGATACTGATCAACCTTGTTAAATACCAGCAATATCGGTTTGCTGGCCTGGCGCAGGGCTTTAAGGGCATCGTATTCAACCCGGGAAATGTCCCCCGCGATGACAAACAAAATCAGATCAACCTGTTCAGCAATATGCTTCGCCAGCGCTTCTCGGGTTGCACCGCCGACTTCATCCAGGCCGGGGGTATCAATCAGCTCAACTCTAGAATGACCTGTGCCCTGTAGCGAAACCTTCAGCACCTCAGGGCTATCGGCTCCAATGGTTTCTGAATCTACCGCCCAGGTTGTGCCTTCCACCACCCGAGTGACTCCGTGGGTGGGGCCGGTGGCAAAAATGTTCTGCCCAATCAGGGCATTTAATAGAGAAGATTTGCCCCGCCCCACCAGACCAAATACCGCAATGTGAACCACGGCCTGGTCCAGCTTATCCATCAGCCCGGTCAGGTTACCCAGGGGGTTACTGAGGCCTGCCATTTCTCGTGGGCTTAAGTTTAACCGTTGTATCAGGTCTTCCAGAGCGTCCTGGGCACGGCGGTAGTTTAAATCATCCTGGAGCCCCTGGAATGACCCCATAATCTGCTCTAAGTCCTGTTCAACTTCATCCCAGGTGGCCTGATCTGCCGGGGTCAGGGCTTTGACCTCGGGTTTCGATGGCTCAAGTTCCAGCGCCCGTTCAACCTCGTCCCAGAGGGTATCGTCATCGTGGCTGGGGACCACATCTACATTGGGGGCTGAATCATCGGTGGGAACCATAGTTGCTGTTGACCTCAGACTGGCGGGGGCTGCCCCTAGGGCAGGTTAGACTCCGCTCAGATCAGCATAGCTAAAACAGGCTGGCTTAAGCATTAACATCCCTGGTGGATAACCGCCAATCTCCGCTGCTTAAATTCACCGAAATAGAATTGATTCAGAAATGTGATGGATGCGACAATACCCAAGGGCCACATCATCGGTCGTGGGGTTTAAGCCACAAAGCCCGTGATGCAGTGAGGGTCATATAAAAAGCGTGGATATTCAAAGTCATTGTATGGAGTTTAAGACACCTGGTCAGCAATTAGTCTACGAGCGCATCTTGCCCTGGATGCACGATTTGTTCGGAGACGCCCTGGTCGTCTTTGAAGATGAACCTCTATTTGTTGTCAACCTGGGCTCTGCGGTCGCATCAACCCGAGTGATTCCCTGGAACGCCGATGAAACGCTAATCACCACCCGTTCCTACGTGGTGACCAATATCGACATCACCCAGGAACTCAGCTATTACCTGATGCGGGAAAATAACGGCATTTACTTCGGACGGTTTGCCTACGATGCCGAAAACGACATTGTTTTTGAGCATAGCCTGGTGGGTACGACCTGCGATCGGGTCGAACTAAACCACTCCGTCAACACCGTCATCCGCATTGCCGACAGCTACGATGATGAAATTGTTGCCCGCTGGGGTGGCAAACGTGCCCTCGATCGCTGGGCCTCTTAGCATCAAAGCATCTCCTGACTTCTCAAGATGTCGCATCAGACTGAATGGCAGAGGCTCAGGGCGAAAATTGAAAAAACTTATCGATTCTTATTTGATCCCCGAAAAAACTGGGTTATCTTACCGTTAGATACGGCTCTGATGGGAGATTAATGGCTCAGGTGGGTTAACCACAACCCTTTACCCCCGGTCATCTTCCTGCGAGCCAGATTTCTGTTAACCAGTGGGGAGAAGTTGCGTGAAGCGTTATTGGCTAGTCGGTTTCATTGGGTTTATCTTGATCGCGTTGATCGGACTTCTGATTCGTCCATCTCAGGCGTCTACGCCCCTCCAGCCCATGGTCAAGTTAACGGGGCTCCCTGCTATGCACCGGTCTATGGGGTTACAAATTACCCCAATGAAAGCTTCAACCCCTAACCCCACCGACTTTGCCATCCCTGACGCTGAACTCGTAGCTCAGGGTACCCCCCGCCAGGTAACCACCCTGGCTGACCCCACTAACTATGGCGATCGCTATCTCACCGATATCAACGGCCAGGTATTACGCCACGAGTTTATAGCCGTTCTCCACGAAACTGTAGGTTCGGCCCAAAGTGCCATCAACCTGTTTCGCACCTCCCATCCTAGAGATGAAGACCAGGTCAGCTACCATGCCCTGATCGGGCGAGACGGGACCATCTATTACATCGTTCCACCCGAAAAACGCGCTTACGGGGCGGGCAATTCCGTATTTAACGGTCCCAATGGCCCCGAAACAGTGCGCACCCATCCGACCCTGCCTCCGTCGGTAAACAACTTCGCTTACCATATCTCCCTCGAAACCCCGGGCGATGGTTTTAATGATCGGCGTAGCCATAGTGGCTACACCCAGGCCCAGTACGAATCTTTAGCCTGGCTTCTGGCTCAAACCGTCATCCCCGACTCTCGCATTACCACCCATCAGGCCGTCGATCGCTCCGGCAGCCGCATAGACCCCCGCAGCTTTAACCGACAGCAATTGCTTTCAATTCTGCATCGGTACGGTTCTCGAACCAGTTAACCCATGCTTATGCCCGGTCAAACGCTATAGCGCTCCCTGGCCCAGGGATCACCCCGATGATGATAACCATTGCGCTCCCAAAAGCCCAATTCTTGTGCGGGCAGAAATTCTAATTCGCTGATCCACTTGGCGCTTTTCCAGGCATAGAGATGGGGCACCACCACGCGCATGGGGCCGCCATGGTCTGCAGGTAATGGCTCACCATAAAGGGTGTGGGCAAAGAAATTTTCAGGGCGAACAAAGTCTTCTAGGGCCAGATTGGTGGTGTAGCCACCATAGCAGTGAAGCATGATGTGGGTAGCCTGGGGATCAATCTGCAGTTGGTCTACCATGTCGGTGACTCGAACCCCCTGCCACTTGACATCTAGCTTGGACCAGGTGGTGACACAGTGAAAATCAGCCGTGAACTCGGTCTGAGGCAAAGCCATCATGTCATCCCAGGTAAACACCTGAGACCTGGCCAACCCTGAAATCGTCAGTTTCCACTCCGCCTTGAGCACCTGGGGGGTGTCGCCATAGGTTAATACCGGAAACCCCTTAGCCAGGTGCTGACCAGGGGGAACCCGGCCTTGTAGCTCCGGCCCTGGTTTTTCAAAAAACTTGCCCACGTTCCCATCCCTCAGAAGTTGCGTTGAGAGCAATGAACTCCCTGCCGGATGAGCTAGGGTAATCAGTCGCTCAATCTTTAGCCGGAGCTGGTCAGGACATCCCCAGAATGTCGGTACAGATCCCAGGGTTTTACCCCTGGTTCATGAAAAGTCGTTGCCAATGGACCTAAGAATCCTGGGTTCTTGACATACTGTACCAGTGCTCCAGGCATAGCCGAAAGACATTTGTACCCGGAGAAGCGTCCTGGTCATGCTGGCTAGCAGTTCCACCCATGTCCTCAGCGCACTAGCCCAAGATATATCCTAACGTTTCGCCGGGTTGAGGGGGAGGGGTCAGGGTCAGCAGCAAAGCTATGCCATCCCTGGCCGAAGCATCCGTGCCCCTGCCTAAGCCGCCAGCCCACTCATCAACCGCTGCAGCCAGTGCTTGGGTCTGAGGTCCACCAGGTGACCACACTTTGCACATTTCCGAATTCCAGGAACCCCGACTTTCTCCAGGTGTGGGTGACCACAATGGGTGCATTGATGAATTTTAGCCATGGGAATCTGTAACGCGATTGATTATATTCAGAAGCATGTCGTCCTCCTGAATACCTACATTTTTGCCAGGGGAACAGTGACCTAGGGTGACTTCCAGGACAATCTTTTAACCGTCTAACCCTTGTCTAAATCCAGAGGTGGAGTTTCCCATTGCAGCAGATATTCCCGACTTGCAAGCTGGACTGGATCTAGATTAGCTGTCAGGGCACAAAAAAAGCCTGGGTAAAAACCCCAGGCTTACTCTGAAATTTGGTTAGCGAGTCAAAACATTAGTCGATCAAGCTGGTAGGTAGGCTGGGAGCATCTGCCAGCTGAAACTCAGGAGTATTCAAAATCTGAGAGTAGATGGCAATGGGCTGTTCCGCCACCAGCAACGTATTCTGAATACGACCAGCGACTTCAACAGTTTTGAGATCATAAACCTGGGTTGCCAGCTTCGGATACAGGCCAATGCCAATGATCGGTACCAGCAGGGAGAACGCAATGAACGCTTCCCGGGGCCGAATATCTAACATGGCAGGAATCTTGGCCACAACTTCGCCAGTGTCGCCATAAAACACCCGGCGCAGCATAGAAAGAAGATAAATGGGAGACAGCACCACTCCAATTGCTGCCGCAATCACAATGATGATCTTAAAGGCCGGGCTGTAAGCATCGCTGGTAGCCATGCCCAGGAAAACGGCAATCTCACTCACAAAGCCACTCATACCAGGTAGAGCCAGGGAAGCCATGGAGGCCGCAGTAAAGAACGCAAAGGTGGTTGGCATCTTCCGGGCCATCCCCCCCATAACGCTCATATCAAGGGTGTGAGTACGTTCGTAGGTGACCCCCGAAAGGAAGAACATTGCTGCTGCAATCAAACCGTGGGAAATCATTTGCAGCATTGCACCGCTCATGCCCAGATTAGTGAAGGATGCACAGCCAATCAGCACGAAGCCCATATGAGCGACTGAAGAATAAGCCATGCGACGCTTCAAATTATCCTGACCAAAGGCCGTCATAGATGCATAGACAATATTGATAACCCCAAGAATGGCTAGAACTGGGGCAAAGTAAAGATGAGCGTCGGGCAGCATCTCGATATTCATACGGATGATGCCATAGCCCGCCATCTTTAACAGAACACCGGCCAGGATCATTGAAACAGGTGCTGGAGCCTCGCTATGGGCATCAGGCAACCAGGTGTGAAGCGGAAATACCGGCAGTTTGACCGCGAACGCCACAAGGAAAGCGCTGTACACCAGCAACTGGAATGGCAGAGTGTAATCCTTCTGGGCGAGTTCTACCAGATTGAAGGTTACATTATCGCCATAGAACGCCATGGCCAACGCTGCAACCAGGATAAAGATAGACCCGATGGCGGTGTAAAGAATGAATTTGGTTGCCGCGTACAGCCGCTTCTGACCACCCCAGATGGAAATCAGCAGATATACCGGAACCAACTCAAGTTCCCACATAAAGAAGAACATCAACAGGTCTTGGGCAAGGAATACCCCCACCTGAGCACTGTACATAATCAGCAAAAGACTGAAGTACAGGCGAGGCCGCTTGGTGATATTCCATGAAGCCAAAATGGCCAGAGTAGTTACCAAGCCACTTAAAACGACCAGAGGCATGGCCAGACCGTCCGCGGCCAGAGACCAAGTTAACCCTACCGGGGCAACCCAGGTGTAGCTTTCAACCAGTTGGAGACCCGCCTGGTGCAGGTCATAAAAGTTTGCAAAGGTATAAAGGATTAAAGAAAACTCGATAAAGCCAATCCCTAGCGCATACCACCTCAAGGTTTGCCCATTGCGATCTGGCAGAAAAGGCATCGGAACCACAGCCAGCAGAGGCAACAGGACTAGGGTCGTTAGCCACGGAAATTGTTCAGTTAGCATTACAATTCGCGTGATTTACTACTAAAACAGCAAGCGCAGGTCAGGTTCCGGTTCACTCGGTTTGCGCAAACCATGGTCACCATGGCGGCAAGTGCTTGTGCTGTTCGCAGCGGCCTACCCGCAGGGATGGGTCGGAGGACTCCAGCTTGAGGTCGTCAGCCCCGAGGGATACGACTAGAGAATTAAACCGGACTGCATGAGTGATAGAGAAAAATACCTATCTCTTGCGCCCGCTTACAGTATAGGAAACTTAATAAACAATTGATAAGCTAATTTGCCTAAGATTTCAAAAATTTTGGCTTTAAAATCCCTGGTATGAAGGTTTTGCAAGGGTTTTAGCCAAATAATTCAATTCATTAATCAAAGCGAACACTCACATTTATGTAAATCAATGCTTCCCTGGCTTCAGCTTCTGTAACAGTCTTGCCGCCCTGCCCCTTGATCCCCTACTCCGATGGGAGCTTGGTTAAGCCTGTCGATAATCTACAAAAATCTACAAAGGGCTTACAAAGGGATAAAGATACGCCGATGCCCTCAACTTGGTTCCGCAGTTTCGTTAACGGAGGTCTCTGCCCCGTGGGTATTCAGCGCAAGGGCATAACTCACTGCGGTTTGCCCCAGGTCTGTCCAGGTGGTTTGTAGCGCTTGGCGCACCATATCCGCTTGAGGACGGGGTGCCAGGGCCAGTAAGGTTGGTCCTGCTCCGCTGATGACGAGTCCATAGGCTCCGGCATCCAGGGCGGCGGCAGCAACTTCGTCATAACCTGGAATCAAGGTTTTGCGATAGGGCTGGTGGATGCGGTCATCCAAAGCGGCTCTAAGCCAGTCTTCATTGCCGGTGGCCAAACCCCGCTGGAGTAACCCCAGGTGAGCAGTGTTGAAGATTGCATCTGCTCGACTGTAGCTGTCGGGCAGCACTTGGCGAGCCGCTTGGGTCGAAAGTTCAAAATTTGGAATCACCACCACAGGCACTATGTCGTCGTGCCAGGGAATATTGCACAGGGTCCAGCGACTGTGTTGATCAAGGGCCGCGAGTTGGCACCCCCCGACTAAGGCCGGCACCACATTGTCGGGATGGCCTTCAAGGGCAATGGCCATGGCCATAATATCGTTTTGGCCAAAGGGCTGATTGGCTAGACAGTTTGCCCCCACCAAGCCACCCACAATGGCGGTCGAGGAACTGCCTAACCCCCGTGCCAGGGGAACTCCCAGATGGATTTTGATGGATACGGCGGGCACTGGCCGGGACCATTGCTGGAACAGATAAGTAAACGCTTTGTAGACCAGATTCTCGGCACTGATCGCTACCCGTGAGGCTTCCTCCCCCTCAACTTGAATATCTACTGTGCCCGGAGGCCCTTCTAGAGCTGAGAACACAAAGCGATTGTGTAGGGTCAGGGCTGCCCCCAGGCAGTCAAACCCCGGCCCAATGTTAGCCGTAGTGGCAGGAATCGTAACGGTAACGGATGGAAAAGCCATTGCAGGTTCTATACCCAGGCCAGCTCGAATACCGTCGCTTTTCACAATACGGTTTTTCAATTCTGGACCTGGACTCAGTTCAATACAGCGATGTGGATACTATCACTTTTTCAAGAACCTCTGTCACACTAAATGGTGAAGAGTTCGGGCAAGACGATGACCTGTTCACTAAATCGAAGGGTTGCTCTGGCGTTGAGTGGGTTGTGCTCAGCGGTGATCGTTGCGCATGGGGATCTGGCCACAGCCCAGGAAGAACAGTTTTCAGATTTTCCTCCACCAGCAGATTCTGCCCAGTCAGAGGAGCTAGTACTGCCATTTACCGATGTGCCCCCTGATCACTGGGCCTACCAGGCTTTGCTCAATTTGGCAGGTACCTATGGCTGTGTAAATGGCTACCCAGATGGCAGTTTTCAGGGAGAAGCCGCCATTACCCGGTATGAATTTGTTGCCGGTATGGATGCCTGCCTGAGTGCTTTAACCGGGTTCATGGAGCAGCAAAATAGCCGCCAGCAAGAAGTCGATGCTCTCATTGAGGCCATGGAGCAATCTTTGGAAGAATTGCGCGGACTTGACCAGAATGTACAGCAGCTAGAGGCAGAGTAATGGCAACAATAGTGCAGCCGGAGATAGGGACACTGCTGACTTGACCAGAATATATGGCAGCTAGAGACAGCGTAATCCCGGAGTACAGCGGTTCTTAGTTCAGTAAGGTACAAACTTGCTTATATCAAGTTCAGCTGCAGATCGGTAGTGATCTCTGAGGCAATGCTCCCCTGCTGGGCTTAAACAAGGATGGGGTTAGGCCTCATCCCCCAGCCCCCTGCAGAAATGGGATCAGGGGACCGGTTCAAAGTGCTTTGCTAAAAGTCAGTGCGGGTTGTAATGGCATTGACGGTTCGCTCAAGCACCTCAGGAACGGGTAAAGCGCCTAATTCTCCCTGGGCACGGGTGCGAATGTTGAGGGCGTTTTGCTCAACTTCTTTGGCACCCACCACAGCCATAACAGGAACTTTGGCCTTTTCGGCATTACGAATCATTTTACCGAGGCGATCCCCACCGGCATCCAATTCGGCTCGGACTCCCTTCGCCACCAGCTGGTCAACGACCTGTTGAGCAAAGCCCACCTGTTCCCCGGTAACCGGAAGAATTCGGAGTTGGGTTGGGGCCAACCAAAGGGGAAAGTCACCGGCATATTCTTCAATTAAAATGCCAATCAAACGTTCTAGGGAACCGAAGGGAGCCCTGTGGATCATGACAGGACGTTTGCGGGAACCATCTTCGGCAACGTACTCAAGGTCAAACCGCTCTGGCAGGTTGTAGTCTACCTGCACGGTGCCCAACTGCCACTCCCGATCGAGGGCATCTCGCACAATAAAGTCGAGCTTAGGACCATAGAAGGCCGCTTCGCCGAAACCCTCAAAATGGTTCATGCCGAGGGTTTCTACCGCTCGGCGGATGGCGGCTTCTGCCTTGTTCCAGGCATCCTCAGAGCCAATATATTTATCAGAGTCGGGATCGCGGAAGCTGAGTCTAGCTCGGAACGATTTATCGAGTTTCAACGCCCTTAAAGTGGCCTGAATTAAATCCACGACCTTCAGGAATTCGTCATCCAGCTGTTCTGGCGTCACAAAGAGATGGGCATCATCCTGGGTAAATCCGCGGACCCGGGTGAGACCGCCCAATTCTCCTGACTGTTCGTAGCGGTAAACCGTACCGAACTCTGCCAGCCGCAGGGGGAGTTCCCGATAGGAACGCAAAGTTGATTTGTAAATCTGGATGTGGAAGGGACAATTCATGGCCTTAAGCACAAAGCCCTCATCCTCCTCTGCCCCCATCATAGGAAACAGGTCATCTTTATACTTTTGCCAGTGTCCGGAGGTCTTAAACAGCTCAACCCGGCCAATATGGGGCGTAATCACCGGCTGGTAACCACGCTTGACCTGTTCGTTCTTCAGGAAGGTTTCCAGGGTCTCCCGCAGTACCGTGCCCTTAGGGGTCCACAGGGGCAGACCCGGGCCGACTTCATCGGAAAAGATAAACAGCCCCAGGTCTTTACCGAGTTTGCGGTGATCTCGGCGTTTGGCTTCTTCGCGGCGACGCTTATATTCCTGGAGTTGTTCAGGGGTTTCCCAGGCCGTGCCATAAATGCGCTGCAGCTGAGCCCGAGTTTCATCTCCCCGCCAGTAGGCTCCGGCTACGCTTTCAAGATCGAAAGCTTTTGGGTTGAGGTCTGCGGTAGAGCTCACATGGGGGCCAGCACAGAGATCCCACCACTCATCTCCCAGGTGATAGACCGTAATCGGATCTTCCAGCCCCTCCAGAATTTCTAACTTGTAAGGCTCACCCAGGGCTTGAATGCGGTGCTCTGCTTCCTGGCGGCTGAGGGTTTCCTGAACGACCGGCAACCCTTTCTTGATGATTTTGATCATCTCTTTTTTAATGGCCTTCAAATCTTTTTCGGTGAAGGGGTCGGGGTTGTCAAAGTCGTAGTAAAACCCATAGTCGATCCAGGGGCCGATGGTTACCTGCGCCTTAGGGAACAGCTTTTGCACCGCCATTGCCATGACATGGGAAAAGGTGTGGCGAATTTTCTTCAGATTCTCTGATTCGCTGGTGCGAGGCAGAGCAATGGGCTGGTCGGCCTGCTGATCAGCCAGAGCAGATTGAGCCATAGGTCGAAACGTTTAAACCGTGCGTCATTCTGCCACCAGTTTAGCGAGGATTGGACCATACTTGGTGGTGGTAGCCAATGTACGGTTATTTCCCTTAAAGATAGGGTATGCCGAACTTCAGCCGTCGGGATTTTTGATTATGATGAGTGCATGCCTGTAATGCCCTCCTACTGGGTAGCAGGTGACCCGATGCTGAGGTAGCTGCGGGGAAAGGTCTGTTTTTCTGTTGACCTTTTAGACAATTTCAGGAAATGCCAGGTCAAATCAATAAGCCGCTCAAAAGCTTGTTGTTTTTCCCCTGTCCTGTGTTATGCTCATTACCTGAAATTTAATTCTGGTTGTTTTACAAGTTTCAAGTCTGTATCAGCCAGCATGCAATTTGCTTTTGAAGATTTTTAATAACGCAATATGACTGAAACAATCGCAAGAGAAGCGGTAGTTCATCCCATGGCTAAGTTCCAACGTCAGGTTGAGTCGTTGGTTCATAAGTCAAAGGTGGTGAAACCTTCCGATCCGATCTGGAAGATCGCTTTTTTGTTTGGTAATGATTGGTCCCACTGGCGCAAGGAACTGGAGGAGTTTGATTTTGCGATGCAAGATCCCATCGCAGACTTGCTAGAGGTGCAATCCTGGGAAGAAGACTGAGCCAGGTAAAGGGCTGAAATAGCCATGCCCCTCAGCCACAACCATGTGGGGTTTAATTTCCTCCAAGAGAGTTAGCTATACCCAGTCCAGCTCAAAATCTGTGGGTTTTTCTCAGGCAAACCTCCACTTCTGGACTCGGGCCAGGTTTAGACAAGAAGGGAGCGTATTATTAGCTACGCTCCCTTTTCTCCTGTGACCCATCCAGCTCGAAAGCTTGATACCAAGTTCAGCCCGAACACTGGAGCTTTCCCTTAGGTGAAACTCCACTTCTGGGCTGGCACCAGGTTTAGTTTTCCCATAGGCACAACTCCACCTTTGGGTTACACAAATCCTATTTTCTTACCCCCGATTTGTAGGGCCAAATAGCCCTTCACTCCTGCGAGAGACCAATTGTCCTGGGGGTTTTGCGATTCAGATTTGGCTGGAGGAGAAGGTTTAGTCGATCTACCGCATCCCATCTAACCTGATATCCCCAGGGCAAAGCCTTGGCCCTCTCAGAGAACAACCGGCCCGGGGCAGGCTTAAGGCGCTCGGACGCCTCCTTGAGTCGTCTCAGGCTGCCCTAAAGCCCTGGGGCAGAGGTTGACGCTGAACCAGACAAACCTTTGAATTGGGGAAATATCATTGGAATGCGCTCTGGGGAATGCGCTCTGGTGGCTCCTGGCCAAGTCCGTTAGCGGGGTAAGTTCTTCATATCGGGCTTGAGCTTCAGCCGGGTCACAATGGCGGTAATGTTGTCGTGGCCATTGTGCTCGTTAGCCAGGTCAATTAAATCAGCCAGCCTGGCTTCAAGATTGCTCTTGGAACTCAACATAGGAGCAATGTGGCTGGTTTCATGATGCTCTAGAAAATCATTATCACTAAGACCGTCGGAGCACAGCAAGAATAGCGTGTCCTCAGCAATGTCGTGATAAGAAATGCTGGGCTTGATGTCGTTTTGGTGCCGTGGTCCTAAAGCCTGGGTCAGCTGATAGGCATCGGGACGAGCATAGGCAAGACTCGGTTCAATCCCCCGGTTAATTTCCCGCTGGCCGACTTCGTGGTCAAGGGTCAACTGCTTAAGACCGTGGCGTTTGCGATAGCTGTAGAGACGGCTGTCCCCGACGTGGACTACAGCTGCAGAAAGATTTTGGATCAGCAGCATCACCAGGGTAGTTCCCATGCGGCCCAAACCGGAGGAAGCATTATCTTGATTCATGTTATAGATGGCCTGGTTGGCGTTCAATACGGCTTCGGTCAGAACGCCTTCATCGGGTAGACTTTCTTGCCAGTGTTGTTTGAAAAACTCTACCAGAGTGTTGACGGCAAGTTTGCTGGCAACTTCCCCTGAAGCATGCCCACCCATGCCATCGCAGACGATATATAGCCCTCGAGTTTGGAGGGACGCTCCGTGTACCGTATTTTCTCTCACGGAGTTGGTTCGGGCAAAAAAGTAGTCTTCGTTATGGTTTCGCTGCATACCCACATGACTTTGCCCTACCTCGTCAATCTGGGCCAGTTTCATGGGCAAAACCATGGTGGGCAGTTCGGGCGGGTCAGCTTTTTCGTCAGAAAGGTTTGCTAGAGGTACCCGGTTTTCTTGGGTAACGTCGGCCTCCACTAGCCCGGCATTGGGCGAGCACGGCTGGCGATGGGGTTGAGGGGCATGGGCAGCAAGCGTTGAGGCAGCAACTGCATCCGTTTTCGAAGAGGTCGTAGAAGAGAGTTCTGCGTCTTTTAGGGATGCCGTCTGAGCCGCATCTGCTGACCCAGCCCTTGGAGGCTTTGCCGGTAAATCCTGACAGTGCTCTGCCAGCTTGGCCAGGGATTCTTTTAGTTGGTGAATTGTGGTTATGCTATTTTCGGTTAGCGCGGCAACCAGATCTGTCAGGCCAGAAGGGGGACTGTTTGTCGTGTCCAAAAGCTGCTGCCAGCTTTCTCCCAGCTTTTTTAAAGGAACAGGATGACTCCCCGGTATAGGGTCAATATGGGTCAGGCAAACCAACTGATTACTATCAATGACTAATCGGTTGATTTGTAACAGGGTTGTTTCCCGCCGCCATGGTGTCAGGCCTTCCCACAGTAAAGCAATCTCAAACAACCACTGAATTTGCTGTAAGGTCCCCTCTGGCCCTGGTTGCGACCAGCGATTGATCAGGTTAGGCCAGGTTGCCCGGTCTTCTATGAGTAAAGCAGTGTAGTTGTCATAGCGAAAAGCATCGTACACCTCTGGCACTGCGGGGAAATAGTCGGCCTGTAGGGCTAAATAGGGAAAAGCCTGGGCCGGGATAGATTGGGCCAGGGCAGAACCAGATGGATCGAGGCGAGGATTCTCAAGCCAGGCTGCTTGCAGGTCTCGTAAAGGGGAAGAATCTTCAGGACGACTGTCTATCACCCGAATGACGGTGGCCCGAGATGGCCGCAGCGTAGCAGCAGATTTGGCCAAACGATACCTCTGGTCAGGATCCAAAAAAGGACCAATGCTCATCGGCTGCTGTACCGTTTGATGCGGTAGACAGAGGGCATACCAGGTTGACAGAGAAGCCCCACACTGATGACAAACCTGAGGGTTATCGGTGTTTTCAAATTGGCAGAAGGGGCAAATCAGCATCCTTTTACGAAGATCCCATAATAGGCCAACGATTGGTTCTCAAGGGTGAGAAGGAGGCGATCGTCTGTTCACATCATACGTGGACGTGATGGCTTCGAAGGCAATCTCTTATACCTGCTTCAGGACGATCTCCAGGACTGAGTCAGTTCCAATAGTATTCAGATTGCCCACCCTGGCCGAAATGACACACCTTCTGAGAAAATCTTTATCCAGAGGAACTGCGTAAGCAGATGTTACCGCTTGCGTTGTCTGGTGAAAATGGGTTTATACCCCTTAAATTCAGACTAATTGGGGGAAGGATATACCCCCAGCCGGCCAAACATGGTTACTGACTTTCTCAACAGGCTAAAATTTGTTGTCGCTCCCAGGGAGTGGCATCGCGCCATTGCCCCGGACGCAAGTCACCTAAGGCTAAAGGCCCGAGCGCAACCCGCACCAACCGCAGGGTAGGATGCCCCACCGCGGCTGTCATTCGCCTGACCTGACGGTTTTTGCCTTCTGTTAGGGTGATGGATAACCAGGCTGTAGGCACCGACTTACGCCATCGAATTGGCGGATCACGAGGGGGCAGGGCAATATCGTCGGGCAAGCGCTCTACTCTGCAGGGTAGGGTTTGATAGCCCTTGATCACAACTCCATGCTGCAGTTGTTGGATGGCATCAGTCCCGGGGATTCTTTCGACCTGAACCCAGTAGGTACGGCTATGGGCAAAGCGAGGATGGGAAAGACGATGCTGGACTCGGCCATCGTTGGTTAGCAGCATTAACCCTTCACTATCCCGATCCAGACGACCGACGGGATATACCCCCGGTATCGGGATAAAGTTTTTTAACGTCAGGCGGTCGGAAGCATCCGTATCGCCTAACTTTGCGTTGCTATCACCATGATGATGCCGGTCAGTAGCAGGCCTCAGGGCGGCTGTTTCCCCCGCCGAGAACTGGCTGAGAACGTTGTAGGGCTTATAAAACAGAATAAATTGCTTAGCCATGGACAAAAGAAAACAGATGGTCCAACCCGTTTAGACAACATGCAAATTTTTATTGCAACAGGTGTGGAAATGTTGAGGAAGCCCAGGGGAAAGGGTTGTCTCGATATGCTGAATAACAAGCTTGTTGCAGGACAGAACTCATGGATAATGGAAAATATCGGTTTACTTGTACCCTGACTTTTGGCGATATCTACGGCCAGATTATTGTTTGGTTAGTCATCCTCATTATTAGCCTGGCCGCTTCCCTGGCCCTGATGGGCGCTCGGCAACCCATTTTTGCCCTGGCTACGGTAGGTTTGATTTTAGTGCTGTCGCTCCCCTTTTTGCTGTTTGCTTTTGTGACCACGTTGCTGAACCATATTGAATTTGAAATGGTTGAAGACGCTCCAGCGACAGCTTCATCCAGGGGCAAAAACCTCAACCCTCAAGCTTCAGTGCAAACGGCAGGGTAGCGATCAGAATTCAGTTATTGCTCAAATTATTGCCCAAAACAACATTCTTTCTTCCCGGTGGCAGTGGCTGCAACTACACCCGCCGGGATTTTTGTGACTCTAGCTATCCTCAGTAGATCGCAAAGACCCCGCAGCCCACCCTGCGGGAAGCAAGCTACACCCCCAGCCCCTCTCCCAGGAGGGCGTAGCTTGCTTCTCGAAGAGTGGGGAGCCAGAAGTGCTTCAAAGTCCCTCTCCCAATGTGGGAGAGGGATTTAGGGTGTAGACGCGGAGCGGCTTCTCGCAGAGTGGGCTGGATCTCGGCAAAAGAGCATGTTTGTGATCTACTGATCCTCGAGAGTTGGGATACTCTGGACGGCTTTAATGGCTTCAAAAATTGTAGGGGTACATAGTTGCGCACCCCTACGGAAAAGCATTTGGAGCCGAGCCCTGGGCGTGAACATCAGGCCTCTTGCCTGACTACTCTTCGGTGGACTCAGTCGGTTCGGGGGCAGGGGTAACTGCCTCTCCGGCATCGGGTTCAGTTGCCTCTGGGGCCTCCTCTGGGGCGATATTCTGGCCGTCACTACCAGCCTGATCAGCCATTTGCTCAATTTGATCTTTGAACTGGGCTGGTGCCATGGCCGTCGCCTGGGAAAACAGCGTTTTTGCCTCTTCAGACTGGCCATTTTGCTGCAGTACCAGTGCTTTGGCCAGCACTGGTCGGAAATCTTCTGGAGCAGCGGCGATGGTCTCATCGTAAAGACTCAGGGCCTGATCGTCCTGATTTGCTTCAACGTAGACCTGGGCCAGCAGAAGCTTGACTGAAATACTATCAATGGCACCGGGGCTACCTTCGTTCCCTAGCTGATCGGCGGTAGCCAGGGTATCTTGCAGTAGACCAATGGCGGCCTGGGGCCGATCCTGCTGTACCAGCAGAGCCACTAGACCCTGCAGGGCGTTCATGTCACCAGGGCGTTGATCCAGCACATCCCGATAGATCTGAGCGGCACCTTCTAAATCACCAATCTGTTGCTTGGTTTGAGCCAGTAAGACCGCGTAGTCGGTAATGTCAGGGTTTAAGTCCACCAGCTTTTGCAGGGGGGCAACCACGCCCTCAATGTCGCCCATTTGAATGCGAGTATCAACCAGTCCTTCAAGAGCCGTCTGATTTTCTGGCTCTCGCTCTAAGACCAGCTCATACCCCCTGGCTTGAGCTTCAAGTTCGGCCTGCATTGAGGCGGGATCAACGGGTTGATCCGAATCAGCATTGCTACTGGCTCGACGAGAATTGCTACCGCCCAGAATAGGCAGTAGAGACAGCGATAAAAACGCTGCCAGTGCCAGTATGAGTATGGTTCCAACGAGCCAACGATTGCGCTTTACTGCCACGGCCTTAGCCCTCTAGTTCACAAACAACGGTGCGTGCACCATGGTGATGGTCATCGATAGGGTAGCAAAGATGTCGCTAAGAAACTCGAAAATAGTGCGGATTGTTGCCGCTCAGCGTTGGAAGTATTTAAAGCCGGTCGGGGCTGGGCAATACAAACAGGCGTTTTCAGGGATGGATTAACCAACTTAAAGATTGTCCTTAAGAACGGTCAAACCCATAGGAATGTTACGCTAGGCTTTTAAGTCAAGCAGTGGCTTGTGCTGAGCTATTGGTTCATGTTGAGAGGAGGTTCGGTGGCGTCATGAGTTCTGCAGAGCAAAACTCCCCTAAAGAGAAGTTATCCCAGGCAAAGCCAACCCCAGATCAGGGGTCGTTGCATTCTCCTCCGCAGCGGCCTACCCTGGTGTCGCCACCCAAGCGACCGGCGAGCCCTAAACCATCTCCAGCGGCAGAACAGCCGCCAAAAGAGAAGTTATCCCAGGCGGCGGTGGCTAAGGAGGGTGGCCCTGAGCCCTCCGCTTCTGCCGAGGCTGCTGTCTCGGCGGCAGAACCATCCGTCGAAACCTTCCGTTGCCAGCCAATTGCCCCTCCCAGTGAACCCATGCAGTATCGAGCCATTGGTCTGGTTCGGGGTACGTATCAACCGACCGAACCCGATCAACTCAATCGAGGTACCCTGTACACCGAAGAGGGTGCCGCTATTGATTCGGTCTTGCTGGGGCGGGTGACCAGCTTAGTGAAAAAGCATATCGATCTGGAAACCTCCCACCTTTGGGTTGTTTATCCCCGCACCCGGCGCAACGAAGACAATGAAGACCAGGATCTGCATTTACAAATTGTCGGGGTTTGGGAACCCGAAACCCTTGGTCTACCAGGGGAACCTGCGCCTAAGGGAGAAGCAGAAGCAGAGCCAGAGCCAGAGTCAGAGGCCACCGACACCTCAGCAGCAAAGCAAGCAGTGCCAGAGAGTCAGCCTCCCTCTGATCTACCTGCAGTCAGCGATAACTATTTCTCCATTCGGGGAGAAGTGGTGAAATATTCCCCGGAGGAGGAACTCATCTCGGTCAAGATTTTGCAAGGGGTGAAACGGTCACCGGCGGCCTCCAAATCCTTTAAGGTCAACTTGAAAGGCACCATCGAAGGACGTACCGTCGGCTACTTTTGGGACTTTAAAGCGAAGCGAGACAACCAGCTGCTGATTATTGAAGATGCCTCTGTTGTGGGAATTGTGCCGCCCAAAAAACGAGGTAAAAATAAAGGCGGTCCCCACCGAACGGGCCGTGGTGGAGGAAATCGCCCCATGCCCGCCCGCCGCTCTATGGGTCCCAGAAGCGGCAGTAGCCGGCCCCGCAAAATTGATGCCGGGAAAGATCTACGAGCCTAGGGCATCTTGGGGCAAGAAAGCTCGATCGGCGGGTAGTTTGGCTACTGGGGCAGTGAGTTCAAATCTTCCGGAATCGATCCAGCCTTTTAGTTCGTCGGCAACCTGACGAGACAGGTAAATACTGGCCAGGGGAGCTGTACGCACTTTCTGCCCTTCAATCACAATGGTTCCCGACTTTAGCTGGGCGTAGCTGACCAGGCCAAAGGTCGGACGAACCCGACGGGGAATGGAGAAATCTACCACCGGGGCCAGAATGTCGCCGTCCTGCACGGCGCAGGAAACGGCAATCTGTTCATTCAAGATGGGAATGGGCACCCCTACCCCCAGCATGAGAGAAGGGCCATAGCCTCGGAAATAACACCCTCGCACCCACTTAGACTGCATTTGTTTGGCATCCCCAATCAGGGCGACGGTGGCGGCTGGGCCAATGGGGGTGCGGTTTGATAACCGACGCTGCAGGGGAAAATGCTGAGTACCCTCCCAGGCCAAATAGCCGATGCCGCCCCCGAGAAAAATGCGGGTGCCAATGCCAATGGCGTCTAAATCCGGATCATTGAGCAGGGGAGCCATGGCCCCAGGATTTGAATAAACCGCATTGCCCAGACCTGGCTGCAGCGGCCCCAGGTAGGTGGATAGGGTGCGTTCACCCCCATTAACCCCAACAATAAAGTTTTGATAGAGGCATCGGGGGTTAAACAAATAAAACTGGTTGATGGTGTCGCGGCTGATGGTAGTGTCGAGGCTGGCACGGGGATAGCAGTCGGTAGCATGGCCAGTTGCCTTGAGATGAACACCCCGACCGGCAATCAGGTCGGCAATGACATGGCCCCCGCCATGCTCCCGAATCTCTTCAGGATCAAGCAATTCGCCAGGACGGCTGATCATGGTTCCCATGCGGGCAGAGCTGGGCAGGGAGGGTTGGCTGGCTCCCAGGTATAAGTCCACTGCGCCAAATCCGGCATAGGCGGGCACTCCATCCAGATAGCATGTTAATAACTTGATGGGTGGGTCGGTATGGCCCAGGTTGAGAATTGCCCCCGAAGACTCCATCGGCTCGAAGGTACTGGTAACGACGACATCAACGGCGCGGGCAGCAGCCTGAACTCCCTCCCCTTGGACACGGGCCTTAAAGGTGTCTGCCGTATCGATGACAGCCTTACCCCGGCGAATTTTGTGGTTAATTTCCTCAATGGAACGCATTACTTCCTGCCTGACTTGGCCTGCCGCAGGAACAGCACCATCATTATCCCCACGGGGGCCAGCAATAGCACCAGGAAAAGCCCCAGGGAAGGAGCCGGATTTAGCAACGGAACCCCATACTTAATGCCGATACCGATTAAGGTCGATAGGGCAAAAACCTTGATAATGAAGCTAACGATCGAACTACTCATAGAAACATCGCCTGATGCAAATCACCCTAAGCCCTTCGCACATTAAGACAGCACCACTCTTGCCGACGCCAGAGGGTAGCCACAACCCAGCCATGTTGTTCTAAGGTATCGGCGACCAGTTTCGACTGCTCCAGCAAAATTCCGCTGAGAATGCCCCACCCCTGGGGAGCAACAATGGTATCCAGCTTGGGAATTAAATCGAGAATGACCTCTGCCAGAATATTACAGACCAGGCCATCAACCGGTTGGTCCAGGGTTTGGGCAATGGCATCTAAGCTGCCATGAATAACTGGCATGCGCTCTGCGGAGAGATGGTTGAGATCGCGATTCGTGATAGCCGCGTGCACGGCCAGGTCATCAATGTCGGCGGCGTAAGCTTTTTTGCCGCCCAACAGCAGCGCCCCAATAGATAAAATACCGGACCCACAGCCAATGTCGGCAATGGTTACGGTTTCGCTGTCATGCATCAACCGCATTTCTAAAGATTCCAGACAGAGCTGGGTGGTAGGATGAGCCCCTGTGCCAAAAGCCACGCCAGGATCCAACTTCAGGACCAGTCGCTGGTTCCCCTCCGGCGGTGACAACCAGGCTGGCGTAATCAAAAAGTGATCGCCCAGGGGCTCTGGCTGCCAGTGCTCTTTCCAGCTCTTAGACCAGTCTTCTTCGTCAATGATCTGCCAGCTTACGCGGGGAGACATGAGGTTGCTGCACAGGGCATCTTGTTTTAGCCGTAGGGCCAGGGCAGACAGGTCTAGCAGTTCAAACCGATGCTGGGGGAAATAGGCCCGGATTACCCGCGAAGTGCCCCGCTGCTGGCTCGAAATGCCTTTACTGCCGAGGTTATCAAACCGCCAGTAGACGGTGTCTTCAAGGGCAGGGTCACATAGCACCTGCACCTCCCACCAGCTATTGAGTATAGCCATCGTTGTGGCCTCCTCGCGTATGAATAAGGCTACAGGTTTACCGTATAGGCATCCCGAATGCCGGGTACTTTGGTGATTTCAGCAAGAATGCCCTCTGGCAGGGGATCATCCAGGCTGAGAACCATCACCGCATCGCCCCGCACAATCTTACGCCCCACCTGCATGCTAGCGATGTTGACGTTGAAACTGCCCAGCAGAGAGCCAATTTTACCGATAATACCGGGCATATCCCGGTGCAGGGTAAACAGCATGTGCTGGGTGGGAGGCACGTTGATGGGGAACTCGTCAATGTCGGTAACGCGAATTTCGCTACCCCCAAGCAGCACCCCAGTGACGGAATGCTCACCCAGGCTACCCTTGGCGGAGAGTTGGAGGGATCCGGTGTAGTCGCGCACTTCCGCATCGCGGGTTTCGATGACGTGGATGCCCCGCTCTTTGGCTTCGATGGAAGCGTTAACGTAGTTCACCCGCTCCTGCAGCGCATGGGATAGTAAGCCTTTTAGGGCTGCAATCATGATGGGCTGGCTATCGCCGCTGGCAATGTCTCCCTGGAGCCGCACCGTGAGTTCATCCACCCGCCCACCGGCCAGCTGACCAACCAGATTCCCCAGGGTTTCAGCCAATTGCAGGTAGGGCCGCAGTTTCTTCAACAGCTCAGGACGCAAACCAGGAATATTCACCGCAGAGCGAGCCGGCAGGCCCAGCAGCACGTCCCGAATTTGCTCAGCCACGTCAATGGCCACGTTGACCTGAGCTTCTTCGGTAGAAGCCCCCAGGTGAGGGGTAAGCACAACGGATTTGTCAAATTCCCGCAGATCTGACTCCCCCAGCGGCTCAGATTCATAAACATCAAGGGCGGCCCCGGCAATCTTGCCCTCTCGCAACGCCCTGACCAGAGCATCTTCATCAATAATGCCGCCGCGGGCACAGTTAATGATTCGTGCGGTGGGCTTCATAGAAGACAGCACCTGATCATCGATCAGGTGGGTCGTTTCCGAGGTTTTAGGAATGTGCAGGGTAATATAATCTGCTTCGCGGAACAGGAAATCCAAATCTACCAGGCGACAGCCCAGCTGCTCAGCCCGGTCGGTAGAGATAAAAGGATCGTAGGCTAACAGCTTCATGCCCAGGGAGCGAGCCACCGAGGCGACGTGGGAGCCAATCTTGCCGAGTCCCACAACCCCCAGAGTTTTTTTGTAAACCTCTACCCCGGTAAACTGCTTCCGCTTCCATTCCCCGGCCTTGACAGAGCGGTCAGCAATGGGGATATGGCGCGATAGGGCCAGCATCATGGCCAGAGCATGTTCAGCGGCAGCAATGGTGTTGCCTTCGGGAGAGTTCACCACCACGATGCCCCGGCGAGTTGCTTCGGGAACATCGACATTATCGACCCCGACTCCGGCGCGGCCAATGATTTTGAGCTGCTGCCCGGCTTCGATGACCTGCTTCGTCACCTTGGTGCCGGAGCGAATCATCAGGGCGTCGTACTCAGGAATGATGTTGACCAGCTCTTCAGGGGAAAGCCCCGTATTGACATCTACCTGGGCGACCTGGGAGAGAATATCGAGGCCCGCCTGATCGATGGGGTCGGAAACAAGAACCTTGGGCATTGTGGGTCAGCCATAAATGTCACAAGGAGGTATTTTACTGCAAAGCTGTTGACATCCCTCAGGTCTAAGACAATAAATCCGGGAAGAGTTGAAACACATCGGCCAGCACTACGTTTGAGAAGAGAAAACCTTCGGGATCGCTAAGTTTCAAACCTTCCAGAGACGACAGCGGCGGCGGGGAAGGGGGAGCTGGCGAAGCTAATGCGGAGGTTTGAACGGCTGTTTTGGCCTGCGCTGGTTTAAGGATCTTTTCGGTTATGACAGAATTTCCCTGGGACAGGCCCAGACCGTTGGGGGGATGAACCTGGCCCGTCTCGCGAGTGGTGAGGCAAACCCAGCCCTGCTGGATGTGGGGAAACAACAATGCATAGAGCCGCCGCCAGGTGGCTTCGTCGCATAACCCTTGCAGGTCCGTTCCGGGAATCCCCGCTTTGAGGCGCAACCCCACCATCAGCCGATCGAGCAATTGCTCGGCCAGGGAAGTCACCGGTTCTGCATGCTGCCCGGCGGATTGTCGAAAGTCGACCACCCACTGCCGATAGGTATTCAGGGTGCGGGGGCGGCTTACCCGCTGATCATGGGTATAGCTGGTGGCCCCCATGCCGAAACCGAGATAGGGCTGGTTACGCCAGTAGGTGAGGTTGTGGCGGCACTGGTGCCCCGGCAGGGCGTAGTTGGAAACCTCGTAGTGGTCGTAGCCCTGCTGCGTAAGGAACTGCTGCGCCCGGCGATACATGGCCGCAGTATCGTCATCGGTGGGTAGAGGGAAAACTCCTGGTTCGTAGCGCTTGCCGAAGACGGTCTGGGGTTCGATGGTGAGATCGTAGACGGAGATATGGTGTGGCCCCAGGGCCACGGCCTTCTCGAGCTGGTCTTCCCAGGCATCCAGGGAAAGGTTCGGTAGAGCCGAAATCAGGTCCAGACTCCAGTTTTTCATGCCAACCTGGTGCAGCCATTCCACTGCCTGATAAACATCAGCGACACGATGAAAGCGGCCACAGGCTTCCAGCAGCGAGTCATCCAGGGACTGTACCCCCAGACTGATGCGGTTAATGCCAGCCTCCGTGAACCCCTGCAAATGCTCCAGAGAGAAGGTATTGGGGTCCATTTCCATAGAAATTTCAGCATCGGCTTCCAGGCCAAACCGCTGCTCAATCTGTCCCAGAATTTTGTTGAGTTGAGCGACCGACAGCAGTGACGGAGTGCCCCCCCCAAAGAAAACTGTCTTGAGGGGAGTTTCGGTGGGAGGGGTGGTGCCAATTTCCTCACCCAGCAGGTCAACATAGCCCTCTACCGTGAGGGAGGTTTCTCCCCGCCGCTGATTGCCCAGCACGGAGATGGGAAAGTCGCAGTAAAAACAGCGGCGACGACAGAAGGGAATGTGAACATAGGCCGAGCGAGGACTATCCATAAGGCAGGTTTTGAGGGACAAGCCTCAGCTTTCGAGCTTAACTTGCTATACTTTTGCAATCTTGGCGCTACCCGTCGCGAATTGAATCGACGGAGTAAACTGTTACTGAGAAGAGGCCTTGCCTCAACCCTCCGCAGACCACAGCCCGAACGGCGAGTACCATGCTGGACGCACTGATTGTATTTTCCTTTATCCTAGCCGGGGCGGGAATTGGATTCTATAGTATCGATTTGCTGCCGGATAATGTTCTGCAGCAGGTCAATAATCTTGAGGGTCTTGGTTCCGTAACCGCCGTATTTGGCGGCTTAATTGGTACGGGCCTGGGGCTGGTGGTTCAGACCAGCTATCGCCGGCTAGAGAAACAAATTAAGGAACTGCCGCCCGACCGACTACTGACGCGGTCGGTCGGTCTGGTGCTGGGGCTGCTGATTGCCAATTTGATGCTTGCGCCCCTCTTTCTGCTGCCCATTCCTTCTGAGTTTGGGTTTATTAAACCCATGACGGCGGTGCTGGGCAGCGTTCTGTTCGCCGTTTCTGGCATGAACCTGGCCGATACCCATGGCCGTTCTCTCCTACGGCTGATTAGTCCCACAACGCTGGAATCGACCCTGATCGCCGAAGGTACGCTCAAGCCTTCCCAATCCAAGGTTTTAGACACCAGTTGCATCATTGACGGTCGCATTGAAGGGCTACTGGAAACGGGCTTTTTAGAGGGGCCAATTCTGGTGCCCCAGTTTGTGCTGCAAGAACTCCAGCAGGTTGCCGATGCCTCCAATGACCAGAAGCGCAACCGGGGACGGCGAGGGCTGGATGTGCTAAATCGCATCCGCGAAGCTTACCCCGACCGGGTGCTGATCAATTCCGCCGACTACGACGACATTCCCACCGTAGACGCCAAGCTGGTGCGGTTGGCTCAGGAATTGAATTCTATGCTGCTGACCAACGACTACAACCTGAACAAGGTGGCCAGCTTTCAGGATGTGAAGGTTCTTAACATTAACGACCTGGCCCAGGCCATTCGCCCCACCTATTTGCCTGGAGATGACATTGACCTGAAGATTCTCAAAGAAGGTAAGGAACCCTCCCAGGGGGTGGGCTACCTCAACGACGGCACCATGGTAGTGGTGGAAGAAGGGCGAGACTACATCGGCGTAGAGCTGGAAGTGGTGGTAACGGGTTCGCTCCAGACTTCCGCTGGACGGATGATTTTTGCCAAGCCGAAGACCTCGATGGTGGCGTCTTAGGAAATTTCTTAGAAAAAATTACCACTTGTAGGGGCGAAGCATCTGGACAAAGACTTTTGGCGGGCACACATGAATTTTCTCCCAGATGCTTCGCCCCTACTGTTGCCGCGAATGCACCCTACGGATTTTGAAGATTTTTCTGGACCAAAGCCGTTGACCTCAGCCCTTACAATGGTAGTCTCATCATCCCCCTCATAGACTGGATATGGCTGTGGCAAAAACATCCTCAAAGGCCGACAAACCTACCTTGATCCTGGTCGATGGCCATTCCCTGGCGTTTCGGTCTTATTATGCTTTTGCCAGGGGACAGGAAGGGGGACTTCGTACCTCTACTGGCATTCCCACCAGCGTGTGCTACGGCTTTTTGAAGTCTCTGATGGACATGATGGAGGCCGAAAAGCCTCAATACGCCGCTGTTGTCTTTGATCTGGATCAGCCCACCTTTCGCCACAAAGCCGACGAGACCTACAAAGACGGACGCCCTGAAACTCCGGAGGGATTTCTGGAAGATGTCCAGAACCTGAAGGAACTGCTGACGGATTTTGGTCTCAACATTTTCACGGCCCCCGGTTTTGAGGCCGACGATGTGATTGGGACCCTGGCCACCCAGGCCTGCGCACAGGGGTTTCGGGTAAAGATTCTCAGCGGTGATCAGGATTTATTTCAGCTCATTGACGACGATGAATGCATTACCGTGCTGCACCTGGGCAATGCCTTCGCCAAGGGGGCTCGCAGCGGCATGGCCAAAGAGTTCAAAATTGAGGACGTTAAGGCCAAGCTGGATGTTTTTCCCTCCCAGGTGGTGGACTATAAGGCGCTATGCGGCGATTCGTCCGACAACATCCCTGGTGTTAAGGGCATCGGGGCCAAAACTGCCGCCAAGCTACTGAACGAGTACGGCAGCCTGGACGCCATTTATGCGGACCTGGACAACATTAAAGGAGCGACTAAGAAAAAGCTGGAAGCCGGGAAAGAAGCGGCTGATCATTCCAAATTTATGGCCAAAATCGTCACCGATGTAGCGATGGAGGTGGACTTAGCCACCTGCGAACTGAAGGGCTTTGACGAGTCTGTGGTGATTCCGGCCCTGAAAAAGCTGGAGTTTCAGGCGTTTATTAATCGCCTGGATAAGCTGCAGGTGGCGTTTGGGGGGGAAGCTCCCAAAGGCTCTGAGGCTCAGGGTGAGGAGGCATCCTCCCAGGACGACAGCTTTGTCGGGGCCGATGTGGCCTTCTTCACGGCGGCAGAAACGGATCATGCCAACACGGTGGAAGCGGTTGCGATCGCCCCCCAAATCATTACCACCGAGGCCCAACTTTACGAGCTACTCGACACCCTTTCTGACCAGACCAATCCCCAGAAACCCGTCGCCTGGGACACCGAAACCACCTCCCTGGAACCGCGTGATGCCAAGTTAGTGGGTATCGGCTGCTGCTGGGGCAACGGTAAGTCGGACATGGCCTACATTCCTGTGGGTCATACCGAAGGCAACGGCCTCGCCCTGGATCAGGTGCTGGAGGCCCTGCGCCCGATTCTGGAAGGAGAGGAGTTCCCCAAAGCTCTGCAAAACGCTAAATACGACCGGTTGGTGCTGCGGTGCCAGGGCATTCAGCTGCAGGGCGTGGTGTTTGACACCATGCTGGCCAGCTATGTGCTGAATCCCGAAGCCAACCACAACCTGGCAGACCTCAGCCTGCGGTACCTCAATCTCACCGCCCAGAGTTACAACGACCTGGTGCCCAAGGGCAAGACCATTGCAGAGGTTCCCGTACCTGAAGCTGCAGGCTATTGCGGCGCAGACGTGCACACCACTTACCTGCTGGTGGCCAAACTACAGGCCGAACTGGAGCAAATCCCCCAGTTGCAGTCTCTGTTTGAAGACATTGAGCTGCCCCTGGAAAAAGTGCTGGCCGAAATGGAGTACCAGGGTATTCGGGTGGATGCCGACTATCTGGCCACCTTCTCGAAGCAGCTTGAGAAGGACCTGACCAACATCGAAAAGACCGCCTACGAAGCAGCAGGGGAAACCTTTAACCTGGGGTCTCCCAAACAGCTCAGCGAACTATTTTTTGAAAAGCTGGGTCTGAATAAGCGCAAGTCCCGCAAGAACAAGTCCGGTGGCTACTCTACCGACGCCGCCACCCTGGAGAAGCTACAGGGCGACCATCCCGTGGTGGATTTAATTGTGGAGTACCGCACCCTGTCGAAACTCAAATCGACCTACGTGGACGCCCTGCCGGAGCTGATTCGTCCCGATAGCCATCGTGTTCACACCGACTTTAATCAGGCCATAACCGCAACCGGACGGCTCTCTTCCTCGAACCCGAACCTGCAGAATATTCCCATTCGCACCGCCTTCAGCCGCCAAATTCGGCAAGCTTTCATTCCCGAGTCGGGCTGGCAGTTGGTGGCCGCAGACTATTCGCAAATTGAGCTGCGGATTCTGGCCCACCTCAGCGGCGAACCCGTTTTGGTAGACACCTACAACAATAATGAGGATGTCCACGCCCTTACCGCCAAACTGCTGCTGGAGAAGGACGAGATTACCTCCGAAGAACGCCGTTTAGGAAAAATCATCAACTTTGGCGTCATCTACGGTATGGGGGCCAACCGGTTTGCGCGCGAGGCCGGGGTCAGCCGCACCGATGCTAAGACTTTCATCGACCGCTATTACGAACGCTACCCCAAAGTGTTCGAATACCTGCAGCAGATGCAGCGAGAAGCCATTACCCAGGGCTATGTGCAGACCATTCAGGGGCGGCGGCGGTATTTCAACTTTATAAGCGGGTCTCTGCGCGCTCTCCGAGATACAGATCCAGCGGCAATCAATCTCGATAAACTTCGCCCCGACGGCTACGACGCCCAGCTCCTGAGGGCAGCGGCTAACGCTCCCATTCAAGGTTCCAGTGCCGACATCATTAAAATTGCGATGATTCGGCTCCATGAGTTGCTGAAGGGCTACCAGGCCCATCTCCTGCTGCAGGTCCACGACGAACTCATCTTTGAAGTTCCCCCCGAAGAGTGGGAAGAACTGGAACCCAAAATCACCGCCACCATGGAATCTGCTATGGCCTTAAAAGTGCCCCTCAAGGTGGAAGCCCACGCCGGTCAGAACTGGATGGAGGCGAAGTAAACTCTACGCGCAATGATGGCTATTGCTGATCAACATCCCCTCCTCTGCTGATCAACATCCCCTCCTCGGAGGGGTGCCCGGAGGGCGGGGTGGGTCAAATCTGTAACCGGAAGAAGTAGGGGCGAAGCATCTGGTCAAAATTTACTGGACAAGTTACGTCAACTCTCTCCCAGATGCTTCGCCCCTACAGCGAATGCGGAATATTCGGTAAATTCTTGGTCAGAGACCACCTTATTGCGAGGATGAACCCACCCCGGCCCCTCCCAGGAGGGGAAAGTAGTCATGAACATCACGCATGAAATAGCCTGATTGCGGGGACTAACCCACCCCTACCTCTCACAGGAGGGGAAAATGCCTAACCTGCTCCTCAACTCAGGCAAGATAGCTGCAGTCGATTTCCCCGGCACAGACTGGCTCAGGGAAAGAAAAGTAAGCCAGCACCTGGGGATGAATTTCGCCAAATTGCCCGGCAGGGTGGCCCTCGATCAGCACCGTAGCGGCACGACCCGGGATGTAGTGGGGTGCTTCGCAGACCGTCAGCTTGTAGGTTATGTTCAACGCTCTGAGCATCGTCTGGATATAGGCTTTTGCCATCGAGAACGAGGCCCGGGCATCCAGGCTGGCGAAGCCCCAGTTGTAGCTTTCATGGATAGTGCCGTCTTGACGAAGATTCAAGACTTCGCCTGTTTCGTAGATGTTGATCGGTTTGGGATCATTGATATGACGAGACAAAATTTCCAGCAGCCCGGCCTGTAAGGTGGTACGGGTGGTGCTGTAGGTGCGAGTCTTAGCGTTGCCGGTCTGTACGTAGTCGGTGGCAAACAGGTCAAGAATGTCTGGGTCTGTGAGGATGTAGCTTTTAACTTCCATCAGACCCATGCGCTGGGCCAGGTCGCCTACTGCAAATACGAACTGCCGCAGCGGATCAGCATCACCCAGATGGAACTTTACCGCCAGGGGTTCCGGCTGAAACGAGTCAATCCCCAGGGCCACCATCAGGTCACCGGCAATATCGACTTCGCTCAAAACGTCGGTCCGATAAGTCGGCACATGAACGATGTCCGTTCCTGTAACATCCAAATCCATGCGGGATAGTACCTTGCCGAGATTGTGCTTGGGAATGGCCGTGCCCATAATTTCGTTCAGATACTTGGCCGAAAACGTGATGGGGTATCGGGCCAGGCTGGGGGTGGTGCAGGTGCCTTCGGTCGTCACAATGTCAACGGTTTTTACCCTCGCTCCGGTATCCAAAAAATTGTGCGCCAGAATATTGATGGTCTCCATCACCGTCGGTTGCAGCACCCCGGTGACATCAATAAACAGGTTACGGCTGTCGGCGGTGACTGCTCCAATGTCGGCGGCATTGATGATGGGCGGCATGGAAAGCACTTTCCCGCCAGTATCCTGCAGGATGGGGACCAGATCCCCCGCGGGCAGAGTGTGGCCATAGAGCTTGCCGGAAGGATGCTGCTGCAAAATCTGGGCCACGGTCATGGGCTCATTGCTACCCAGGGGGACAAAGCTAAACTGCTCTTTCGAGGCAACGGTGTACTCCACATCCCCAGTCATTTGGTCCAGGTCGTACACGCCGATGGCAATTTTCTTGCGCTGGCGACCAAAGGTTTGGGTCACCTTTTCCTGAAACTGAATCAGCACGTCGAGGCCCCCATCTTCCAGGTGAGCGGCTTCTACCACCAGAGCGGCAATATGGGGCCGCAGGGAAGTGACTCTGGGATCGACCTGTACTTTGCGGCCAGAAGGTTCCAAACGATCGGGTACCGAGCGAGTAATGCCATTGTAAATGTTGATGGCGCGGGTAAAGCCTTCAGCGGAGAGCAGGTCTGGCCGCTCGGCAGTGACTTCAACTTCTAAAAAGTCTTCCCCCAGGGTGGCATCTAACCCGTACTGAAAGGCTTGCTCAACCAGCTGCCGGGGAGCAGTATCCGTAAGGCGCTGCAGGTAGGGGAGGGGGAAGATGACGGTGGGCATTTGATTAGGGAGCGAGGGAGCGAGGGAGAAGGGAGGGGTGGGGTGGGTGGGGTGGGTGAGGTGGGTGAGGTGGGTGGGGTGGGTGAAGGGTAAAGGGAGTGGGTTTGGTCTTTTGGGGATGAGGGTATGGATAGATACCTTGAGGGTTGGCTGCAACCTAAGGGAAAGCGTTATTTGGATAGATAGGAATCTATTTATAAATGCCACTGAATTAACGTGTGTTGATCCCTGGCCAATCGCCAAAAGCCTTGATCTGCTGTAGGGTGGGCACTGCCCACCAGGCTTATTTCAATGACATTTATCTATTTATGGCTCTCTTAATTTTACTGGTCTTACCGTTTTGGGGTTTTGGACTTTGACATCTTAAAGGTTTGCGACGGCTGATGTAGCGCCAGGGCCTGTTGAATGCATCCGGCGGTGAGGGTGGGTGGGTCAGACTGGCCGGCAAGGCCTACTGCCGTTTGGGCCAGGGTTATAATTTCGCCGCCGGTCAGGGGCAGTTGCCGGGCAAGTTGGGTCCAGCTGAGGTGGCGGTCTTTGCTCAGATCGGGTGGAATGGCCTGGTGCCATAGAGCTTTGCGGGCAGCTTCATCGGGGTGGGGGAATTCGATGATGCCGTCCAGCTGCTGCCGCCAGGAGGGGCGGATAGCCTGTAAGTAGTGGGTGGTCAGGATGACTAACCCTGGCTGAGCGTCTTCTGAAGCCTGGTGATGGGGATCACGAATCTGGGCAACCAGCTGATGAATTAAGGTGACGTCGAGGGTGGGAGTTCTTCCCAGCCAGTGGTGGGCCGATTCCAGCACGAGCACGCAGGGCGGTAGGGCGGCGACCTCGTCCAGGAGAGGTTCTACGCTAGAAGCAGAAAGTTGGCTCAGGGCCAGTGTGATCAGGGGCAAGTTGAGCTGGGCGGCAATCACCCGTGCGGCTTTGGTTTTGCCGGTGCCAGACGCTCCGTGAAATAGCACCAGAGGATGAGCCGGATGAGCCATCGCGGCGGTGGTGGCAATGGTGGAGAGCTGGGTCAATTGGGGCTCTGGCAAGATCAGGCTATCCCAGACATCGTCAGGGGTGTCGTGGGTCACGATGCTCTCTCCCCAACCGCTGGCAGTCCCCTCCAGCAGGCTCTCTACCGCTCCCGGGTCAGGAGCTTCGGCCAGCAAAAAACTCGACAGGGATTCGTTGACTCGCAGGTGGCGGCTCAGTAAGGTTGTGTCGTCGGAGTTGACCCATTCCACAATACCCAGTTCTAGCAGTCGACTGCTGGAGGTCACCAGGGGACGCGACCGTCGCCATTCTTGGTCATTGCGGCAGAGCAGGCGCAGGCACAGGTTAACGGTGGGCAGGTCCCAGTCAGATTCGTCGTGTTGGTACTGCAGGTAGCTGTAGATGCGACCAAACCGCTGGTTAATTTCCGGGGCCAGGGCCATGAGAATCACGTTCTTCTCAAACTGGCTGAGCTGCAGTTGCTCTTTCAGACAGGGTAAGGCCAACACAATGCCCTGCTGACGGCTGGCCTGAATGCGGGCTTCTAGCTGCTGAGAGTAGCTACCCGTCTTGCCCTTGGTAGATTTGGGCGGTTGGGCGTTGTCATACCCCGTGGTGCGGTTGACGGCAATAATGCCCTTCCACCAGTGGCTGGTGACCCGGTCTTCCATGGATGTGGCAAAATCGTCTACTTCGCGCAGTTCTCGCTTTTGCCGGGAAACCGCCATCATCAGCATGCGGTCTAGCCAGTTGAGTTCGGTTTTGAGATAGGCCCAGTTGTCAGCAAACGGAGCGGGTTGATCAGGCTTCGACATTCCCCAATACTCGGATAAACTCCAGCGGCAGACCATCGGCATCGGCAATAAAGGCCACTTCGTAGACGCGATTGCCAATCATCTGCTGCTGCGGTTCTAGTAAGACTTTAAGCGTACCCAGATTTTGTGCCGTTGGAGCTTCTGTAAAGGATTGTCGCAGGCCATTCAGCCATGTGGGCAGGCTGGGGGTGACTTCGGTAAGGTCAAAGGAGAGGTGGTAGTAGCCGGTGTAGTGCTCATCGCCAAAGGCGTCGGCGGCAGGGCGCGGATCGGGAATTTGGATGAATTCTATACGTCCCCCCAGCCCGGTCATCCAGCAGGCCAGGGTCATGCCGGTGGTAAAGCGCTCCTGTACCGTAAAGCCAAGCTGTTCGTAAAATGCGATCGCCCGGTGAATATCCCGCGTGCGAATAGAGGCGTGGTGAAGCATCCGGTCAAAATTGCCGTGTTGTAGGTCAAATGCTATTCGAATAGGCGAAAGTAGGGGTAGCGTACCGGCACCCCTGGCTCTTTTTCTAAATTAAAGTTAATCACCGCCCATTGGGGATCTTTGTCGGGGGACGGGCTGAATTCTACCGGTAGGCCGTAAAGCTTGGGCATGGCAGAGTCGGCCTGCCCCCGCCAGGGAGAGTTTCGCTCCAGGTAGGCGTTGACCAGATCGCGATATCGTTCTGCAATGATCACCCGCGTAGCCCGGTAACCCTCGGTATAGAGCCGGTCTAGAGCTTCATGAATTTCAAACCGAATGCCGTCGGGGTGAGTATGCTGGCGATACCATTCGCCATCCCACTGCCGCCAGTGTCGCCCCGATTGTAAATGCACCAGCTCTTTTGAATCAGGATCAGCTTCAAAGGCCCCATGGCGCGAGCACAAGTAAGTGTCGGTCAGCGTCAGAGCCGGAATTTTCTGACGACAGTGAGGACACTGGATCTCTGGGCCATAGATGGGATACTGCAGGGCGGAATTGACCATTGGGCTCAAACCAGATGCTTCCTCGTTGCGGCATTCAATTGTAACCGTGCCATAGCAAGAGCCAGAATAACCTCCTGTAAAACTCCGTTATAGGCTAGACAAAGTTTACAATCTGTAGCCGTATTATACCTTTGGAAACCTGGCCGTTTCAGTAGTTGAGACGGCGATCATGACTAATCTATGATTTTTTCATACTCTTTATGCTTGATCCTCACTTCTCTCCCTGGCCCACTCCTGACCTCTCTAAGGCAGCATTCGTGGCCAATACCGCTACCGTACTCGGCCAGGTGACCCTGCGGGAAGGGTGTAGTGTCTGGTATGGTGCCGTCTTGCGTGGGGATGTGGAAACCATCCAGATTGGGGCATTTGCGAATGTCCAGGATGGAACCATTATCCACTGTGATCCAGGCCTACCATCGGTTCTGGAGGAATACGTTACGGTGGGACACCGAGCCGTTATCCACAGTGCCCATGTAGAACGAGGTAGCCTGATTGGCATTGGGGCTATTGTGCTCAACGGGGTGCGGGTCGGCGCAGGTAGCATTATTGGAGCTGGCGCTGTTGTTACAAAAGATGTACCGCCCCGGTCTCTGGTCATGGGGGTCCCCGGTAAAGTCATCAAACCCGTGTCAGCAGACCAGGCCGAAGGAACGATCGAACACGCCAAGAAATATCACCAACTGGCCCTTGCCCATGCCGGGAAAGGAACAGACTTAGGATTCAGTTAACAGTAGTCCGATGTAGGCAATTTCTGAATTTCTGAAGAAAAGTACCCGCTGGAGGGACGCAGCCTCTGGATCAGCCCTTTTTGAGTCGTCAGGACCGCCAGGATGGTCATTCCACATGATTAAATTCTCATGTATTTCCCAAGTGGCCCTGCGCTGCCCTCACACTCATCCCCATGCTTTGCATCGCGACGATACCTCTTGCCCCCTGATTCCCGGCCCTGGTACTCCCTTGCTCCCTAGCTCCCTCTAGCTCCCTTGCTCCCTAGCTCCCTTGCTCCCTAGCTCCCTAGCTCCCTTGCTCCCTTGCTCCCTTACTCCCCAGCCCCCTGCCCCCTCGCTGGTAGATGTTGCAGAATTTATCGCGATTTGTACTAGCGACGCGCTGGACTAAACAGGCTGACTCGAAATAATCCCCTGATCTTCTAAATACTTCGCCACCCGAAACAGTTTCGCTTCCTGATAGGGGGCCGCAATCAGCTGCACGCCCACGGGCAACTGCTCCGGTGGATGAATCGGCACCGAAATCACCGGCAGGCCAATAAACGAAATCGGTTGGGTATACAGCCCCAGATGGGGTCTGAGGGGAAAGTTTTCGCCATCCAGCTCCAGGGTGGTTTGGTCCAGGGGGGGAGCCACACAGGGAGTGGTTGGGGCGATCAAAACATCGTAAGCCTGGAAGAGTTCGCGGGCGCGATCTCGGTACCACCGCCGCAGCCGCTGGGCCTGCACATACCAACCATTCGGAATTAGCGCCCCAGCCAAAAACCGTTCCCGGGTGGCCGGATCAAAATCCATCGGGCGCTGCCGCAACCGTTCCAGATGGAGCTGGCTGCCCTCACAGGCGGTAATGATATAGGCCGCCGCCCGGGCGCGATGGGTTTCTGGGAGTGCCACCACGTCATGAATATCCAGAGCAGTTGATACCTGCATCAAGCCATCCCTGACCATAGGCTCCATGCCCCGGTCAAAGTGTCCCCCCAGGCGAGCCATACGGAGGTCTTCAACACCGGCATCCAGGTGGGGGATAACTGGCTCCACAGGACGGTCTGTACACACCGAATCCTGGTCATCCGGCCCCTGCATCACGTCGTACACCAGAGCCAGATCCTGCACCGACCGTGCCAAGGGACCGACATGGTCAAAACTGGCAGCAAACAAATAAGCCCCTGACCGTGAAAGCCTGCCATAGGTGGGTTTCAGCCCGTATATTCCACATAGCGCAGCGGGCACCCGAATCGAGCCATTGGTATCAGACCCCAGGGAAAAAGGAACCAACCCTGCTGCCACCGCCGCCGCTGAACCGCCAGAAGAACCTCCCGACATGCGAGTTAAATCAAGGGGATTAGGGGTCGCCCCAAAATGCTCATTGATGGTGACAAAGCCATAGGCGTATTCATCCATGTTCAGAGCCCCCACCAGCACCGCCCCGGCCTGCTCTAGACGGCTGATCAGGGTGGCATCCCGGGGGGCAGGTGGGTTTTCTTGATTAATTTTGGCTCCGGCCAGGGTAGTAACCCCGGCAATGTCGAATAGGTTTTTTACCGCAAAGGGCACCCCGGCCAGGGGACCAGGCTCCAGGCCCTGGGCCATTGCGGCATCAAGCTGGGTGGCCCGATGACAGGCCCGATCGGCAGTCACGGTGGTAAAGCAATTGAGTTCAGAATCTCTAGAGCCGATGGCAGCAAGGGTTGACTCTACCGCGGCCATCGCCCCCTGCCCCCCTGCCCTGACGGCTTTAGCGATGCCTGCAACCGAAGTCATTACATCTGTAGAAGCTTTGAGATCAAGATTAGCCATAGCGTTACTTTAGAGGTCAAATGTGGCCGCCATTTCGATAGTTTCGGCCATAGAAAACTCAAGCACGGGTTGGGCAATGGTGTGAATCTGTTCAAAATTAGAAATCACTCCAGATCGCAATTCGGGTGGGATAGCTAGACCCAGCAATGCTGCAGCCTGGTCAACATAAATTGAGCTCTCAAATTTGACCGGTTCGGAAACATTAGCCACAGGCCCCGGCTCTGACCATGGGGTACTCGATGAGTTCATAACAAAACCTAAGTTTTTCTTAATTATTTGCTCAGGAAATTATGGGCACATATTAATTTTCTCACCTGCCGGAACCCAGTAATCCCAGTCATGACCTGCGATATGAAGAATTCTTCCATCATTTTGCCACTTTGGGAAACTATGTCTTTTGTCAGTTTTTTGTATCCTTAAGAAGTATCCTCGGCCAACCTGGCTGGGAATGGAGGTGGTTTGCTCACAGTTTATGCGGTGAACACCGAAACAAGCTACCTGGCGTTTCATCAGGAGTAAGCGATGTCAAGTTCACATCCAAAGATCAGAATCGAAAATCTCGTCAAAATTTATGGCGAGAATCCTAAACGCGCTCTAAAAATGTTTCGCGAAGGTGGCAATCGAGAAGAAATTCTGAAAGCTACCGGCAATGTTTTAGGGGTTGCAGATGTCTCGCTCACGGTCAATGAAGGCGAACTCTTCGTGATCATGGGGCTCTCAGGCTCGGGTAAGTCGACTCTGGTTAGATGCATTAACCGTCTAATCGAGTCTACTAGCGGGCAGATCTACATTGATGGCGAAGACATTCTCAAAGTCAACCAAGAACGTCTGCGAGACCTTCGGCGCACCAAAATTTCAATGGTATTTCAGCGGTTTGGGCTGTTTCCTCACAAAACCGTCATTGAAAACGTTGAATATGGGCTGCAACTGCGCGGCATTAGTGCGAAAGAAAGGCGCGACAAAGCCCAGGAAACTCTAGAAGCCGTAGGTCTGGGGGCATGGGGAGAATATTTCCCCGACAGTCTCAGCGGCGGTATGCAGCAGCGGGTCGGGCTGGCCCGTGCTCTGGCCACCGATGCCCCCATTATGCTCATGGACGAAGCCTTCAGCGCCCTCGATCCCCTGATTCGTCGGGGGATGCAGGATGAGTTGATACGTCTGCAAAACGAACTCCATAAGACCATCATTTTCATTAGCCACGACATTCAAGAGTCCCTCAAAATTGGGGACCGTGTTGCCGTTATGAAAGATGGCTATCTTGTGCAGGTGGGCACCCCCGAAGAAATTGTCACCAACCCGGTGGACGACTACATTCGCGCCTTTACGCTGGATGTGAACCGGGCTCAGGTGCTCAAAACCGGTTCTATCTTGCGCAGAACCCGCCCCTTCAATTTAGGGACCGGCCCTGCCGCCAATGCCCTGAAGCAAATGAAGGAATACCAGCGTTACCACATGTACGTCATCAACGAAGCTGGACGCCCCGTCGGCCTGCTCATTCGTGATGAACTGGAAGCTGCCGTGCATCAAGGGGTTACCGATGTCCAAAAAATTATGGTGACCGATTTTCCCACGGTAGATATCCACAACAATCTGGAGGAAATTTTCCACGTTGCTCAGGAGAATATTCCCCTGGCGGTCTTGGCCGAAGATGGCAAATTCCGTGGGGTAGTTGAACCTTCAGATATTTTCTCCAGCATCAGCACAACAATCGAGGGGAATAGTCAGTCCCCCTCCCCAGCGGCTACCGCTGCTACAGCGGTCACCGTATAACCAACACCAGGCCCAGTTCAAGATCTGCAGTTGTCTTGAAGGCAAACTTCTACTTCTGAATTGGAACAAGGTTTAAACCTCTTTCTCGCGAAACTTAAAAAATGAATACCTGGATTTCGGATTTTTTCAACTGGCTGTTCTTAAACCAGTCCACAGAACTCATACCCCTCGGCGATTGGATTGCCACCGCCGTTGATTGGATCGTCTCAAACTTCCGCTGGCTCTTCCAACTCATTCGCTGGCCCATCAGCGGAGTTCTCAATGGCATTGAAGACTTTTTTCTATGGATTCCTCCCATCCTCTTTTTGATTGTGCTGGGCCTGCTGGCCTGGCAGTTCTCTGGTAAGGGGTTGGCCATTTTTAGCATTCTGGCCATGACCGTTGTGGGGTTAATTGGAGCCTGGCCTGAAACCATGATTACCCTGGCCCTGGTGATTACCGCCGTAGTGCTTTGCATCATCGTCGGCCTCCCTCTGGGTATTGCCGCTGCCCGCAGTAACCGGGTAGAAAATATCATTCGCCCGATTCTCGATGCCATGCAGACCCTGCCAGCCTTCGTTTATCTGGTGCCGGTGGTGATGCTGTTTGGCACGGGGAAGGTACCCGGGGTAATTGTGACGTTTATTTTTGCTGTACCTCCCCTGATTCGCCTCACCAACATTGGCATTCGGCAGGTGTCTAAAGAAGCGATTGAAGCTGCCCTGGCCTTTGGCTCTACCCCCCGGCAAATGTTGTGGGATGTACAGGTGCCCCTGGCAATGCCAACCATTCTGGCAGGAGTGAACCAGGCCATTATGCTGGCCTTGTCGATGGTAGTAATTGCCTCACTCATCGCCGTTGAAGGATTAGGTCAAATGGTAAACAGAGGCATTGGCCGTTTAGATGTGGGTCTGGCGGCGGTCGGGGGTATTGGCATCGTGCTGATGGCGGTAGTGCTAGACCGCCTCACCCAGGCCATTGGGAATCCCCCCAAGGATGGCTTAACCTGGCAGGAGCGTGGTCCTGTCGGCGCTACTCGCAATGCCCTTGCCGGTCGTAAGGCTCCTGCCGAAGTTCAATAGGTTTTACCCTTGGGGCTATTTTGTTGAAAGTAGGGATCAGTAAAAGTTGAGTTTGTTTAGATTGACTAAGATGAAAATGCTAAAAACACCGTTTCAGAATCGTTTTGCCAAGCGCGTTGGTGCGATTGCAATTACAGCGGCTACCCTAACTACCCTGGCGGCCTGTGATGCTGGCCAGCAAACCACAATCGCTCCCGAAGAAGGGGACGAAGTAACCGGGGAACTGCCCGGCGAAGGGGTGAGCGTCACCCCAGCTTACTCTGTCCTTGAAGAGCTATTTCAGACCGAAGTCGTCAACATTGGCCTGGAGCAACTGGGCTATGACACCCAGGACGGCAAAGAACTGGAATACGCCACTATGCACGTTGATATTGCCAACGGCGGCATCGACTACACCGCCGCCCACTGGTCCCAACTCCACAGCGAGTTTTTTGAAAATAGCGGTGGCGATGACCAGCTAGAGCGCACCGGAGTCTTCATCGATAATGTATTACAGGGCTACAAAATCGATCGGGCTACCGCTGAGGAATACGGCATCACCAGCCTAGAGCAGCTTCAGGACCCTGAAATTGCGGCGCTTTTCGATACCGATGGCGACGGTCGCGCTAACCTCACCGGCTGTAACCCCGGCTGGGGTTGCGAGTTAGTGATTGAGCACCACCTCGACGAATATGGCCTGCGAGATACCGTCCAGCATGATCAGGGGCAGTACTTTGCCCTCATGGCCGACGCCATTACCCGCTATGAGCAGGGCGAACCGATCTTCTTCTACACCTGGACCCCTCTATGGGTGAGCGGTGTTCTGGAAGAAGGCCAGGATGTTACCTGGCTGGAGGTTCCTTACACCACTTTGCCTGAAGAGCAGGGCGAAGTCTCCGCAGCCGATACCTCCGCAGGAGGGGTGAATCTTGGTTTTGCGGTTGACCAACAGGAAATTCTGGCGAATCAGACCTTCTTTGATGAAAACCCGGCAGCGGCCACGTTCTTTGGGTTAGTAGAAATTCCCATCGACGACGTTAGCGCCCAAAACCAGCTCATGCGGGATGGCGAAGACAGCGTTGCTGATATTCGTCGCCACGCCGAAGAATGGGTAGCCGAAAACCAGGACCAATTCAACGCCTGGTTAGAAGAAGCCCGAGCCGCTGGCATACAGGCCAACACCGCTAATTAATAGACCATCTGCCCGTCCTGCAAGCAACCGTCCCAGGCAGGGGCACAACTTTTGGGGTTTTATGCAAAATTCACCCCACCCAGGAGGCCCTCATGCAGGTGCCTCCTTTTTTGTCTGCCCCTTTATACCGTCGTTTTTGTTGGTTAGAGCTACTTATCGGAGCGGGGGAGTAGGGGAATAGGGGAGTAGGGGAGTAGCAGGGGGGCAAGAGGTGTAGTCGTGATGCAGAGGGCTAGTATTAACATTTTCTTCCCCCGTCCCCTGTCTCCCATCCACCCCTCACCCCTCACCCCTCACCCCTCACCCCTCACCCCCCACCCCTCACCCCACCTACCTCACCTACCCCACCCCCCCCCCCCCCCCCCCCCCCCCCCCCCCCCCCCCCCCCCACCACCCCCCCCCCCCCCAACAAACACCGGGC